>ENA-UAOY01000048-UAOY01000048.1-human-gut-metagenome-genome-assembly--contig:-NODE-48-length-76845-cov-12.876117_pt1 | contig 76845 bp, 60 predicted proteins | sample MGYA00243477_ERZ654571 | MGnify/ENA primary metagenome ERZ654571 (study PRJEB26926, sample SAMN06164761) | human gut metagenome | biome: ENVO:00009003; feature: ENVO:2100002; material: ENVO:00002003...
GAGTGCACCTCAATAAAAAATCGAATACACAAGATGTAGTTGAGCAGTCGCTTACCGAATACCACTACGTGACTTTATGCCCAACCGGCTTAAGCGCTCTGCAAAAGCTGAATCCAGGTATAAAGAAGACAAGGGCATTTCTATGCTACTTTCATTGATCTCACGTTGCATAATCAAGGCTGCACGAAGACGATAATTCTGATCAATCGTATTATAGGTATGTACCACAAACAAACGGTTTATGCTATACTCAGCCTCCTTTCCTTGTAGAAATTTCTGTTGTTCCTTGGCAAAAGGAGCTTCCTCTGGTAATTTCTGTTCTACGGGCTTTTTTCCTCCTTTAGTCTGTGAAAGGAACGACGGATAACGTTCCACCACCTCATCATAGAAAGCCGCTTCAAAGCAATCATTCACCTGATAAGCAGTCTCACGGGCAGCTGTGCGGTACAAATAAGCAAACCAAGCTACCATCAACAAACAACTTGCCAACAGGCTGACTATGAAGAATACCTTAAATGAATGTTGTTTACGGGCCTGACGTTTCCACTCCTCTTCTTTAGCCATGGAAAGTGTTTGCTCCGTCATATCCAGAATCTGCCTGCTCGATATTTCTATGGCCTCCCACTGTTGTTCGGGAATCTGCCTGCGCACCTTACCTATCGGCAACCTCATTTTCTCCGCCAGAGCATAGAAAGCAGAGCGCTGTTCCTCAATCCCCCGGCGCTGGCTGATGATATACTTCATCTGCTGTGCCCAACTGTAAATAAGGAAAGCAGTTAATAGCAGAGTAGGAAGGAACAGGAAAAACACATCCTTCACAAGTGGAAGGAAAGGAGAAATAATGGTAGCTTCTATCGCTTTACCCTTACTTTCATTCAGCCATGCCTGCTCCGAGATAACCGTTTTGAAACGCCTGTAAGCGGAATATTTACTGTGATCTTCTACCGAATCAATCCATACGGTCCTATCGATGTTTTTCCATTTCAGCTTCTTTTCCAATACCTTCTCCATCTCGTCCAGAGGTATCTCCACATGATAAACATCTTCCAGAAAAGAGGCTACTTGCTGATATCCCAAAAATACCATTTCATCGTAAGGCATCTTTTCATCCCTGCGGATGTACGAATAGAATGGTACGGTATAATCAGGAAAAGGCAGGTTATTCACCCGGTTATCTACCGTTTCTATAAAAGCTTGCCGGAAACATTCGTTCAGTGTACGCTTCGCCTCATTTTTATAGCTGTCATAAGCATATATCATACCTCCCAATTGTATTACCACAACGAGAAACAATCCTATAATAGAGAGGATATAGAGTGAGCGAAGCTTCATCTTGCTATTGTTTGGGGGACAAATATAATGTTTTCAGCATCCATTTCCATACAGGAAGAACATGAATCGTATATTCACTCACATTTATTTCTTCTTCTTCTTCAAGAGTCAGAATAAATAATTCACGGCAGCCTGTAGTTTGAGCAGCCTCCAAAAGACCGTCTATCTCCCGTTGACGAGTATCTTCGTCGTGCAAAGTATAAGTCACTTGAATCAACTGATTCACTTCTTCATGGTTAGTAATTACAAAATCACACTCCTTCTTACCTTTATAATAATGCAAACCTTCCTGTATTTGCAAATTCCGGCGTAAATGAAGATAAACGGCATTCTCAAGTAATTTACCATTATCTTCACTTAGAGGATTAAGCAACACGGAACGTAAACCGTTGTCAATACAATAGTATTTCTTATCTCCACTACTCTCTTTTACGACCGAAGGCTCATACTTCGTTAATGAAAAAAACAAATAGATAGATTCTGTTTGTACAATTACATCATACAGGGTATTCTTTCCGATACTAACCCCCTGTGACTTCAACTCATTATAAATACGATTGATAGAGGTCGGTTTCGTCAAATTACTCATTACTCTCTTAATGAAGTAACGGACAGGTTCCGGATTCTTTATTTCATATCTTTCCACCAAATCCTTATAGAGCATTACGAAGAAATATTCCTGCAGAATACGGTCTTTCAACATAGGAATAGCAAGACTGACTTCGGGAAAACCACCTTGATGCAGGTACACTTTAAATGCATTTACAATGCGCGCCCTATATTCAGGTACATAATAATTGGTATCCACGCCTACAAATGAACAATACTCCCGAAATGAAAGAGGAAACTCTTCGTACTGCAATGTACGTCCCCGCAAGGAAGTGGCAAGTTCCGACGAAAGCATATTTGAATTACTGCCTGTAATAAAGATGTGTCTACACTCCTGTTCATACACCCTACACACAAACGGTTGCCAATCTTCCGCCATTTGTATTTCATCAAAGAACATATATACATCCTTCAAGGAAATATCAGGATATAGTTCCCGATAAGCCTGCAATATTTCATCTAAATTTTCAGCATCAAACTGCAAACGCTCATCGTCGAAATTCAGAAAAAGTATTTGTTCCTTCCGGATGCCTTTCTCCGAAATCAATTGATTGATTACCAATAAGAATAAAGAAGATTTGCCACAACGTCTTACACCCGGAACCGTAATAATTTTGTTACTATCTACAGGTAGCATCAATTCACGGGGATATACTTCCACAGGTAAACCCGCCTGGAAACCTGCAATCAACTGTTTTAGTAATTCCTTCTTCTTCATAAAGATAACATATTGAAATTATTTCTTTCTTAAAAAGACAAAAATAGAAAAAACTTTCTTTTTGAAAAAGAAATAGTAGACAAATCAACGGATTTTCTTTGTTAACCTAAAGATAACATTGTAATAACATTCTTCCATGAGCCTCTGCCTTACCTTTGCAACATCGAAAGAAACAAAAATGTATAACTAAAAAAATAACACCATTATGAAAACTTTAGTATTATCAGTAGTATTTGCAGTAACTTCAATCGTAAACGCAGTAAATAACAACAGTCTGGAAGGTTTTGCCTACAACACCCGCATGGATGGAGATCGTGTAGAAACCAAAAACGTATACAAAGTGAAAGAGGATAAATATCTTCAGAATCATCTGCAATATAACTATGCGTATGATGCCGAAGGACGTGTATCCAGCAAAGAGGTATCGAAATGGAGTAAAGGCAATCAACGCTTCGAGAAACAGTATTGCCTGAACTTCTCATACGACGGTGGAGAAGTAAACGTAGAATACGCAGCATGGAACAGAAAAGACAATGCCTACACCGATGTAAAAACCAAAGCCGTTTACCAAATCAATGGAATGGGCGTAAATTACCAAAGCTACGAATGGAACAAAAAAGAAAGTAGCTGGAATCTAATGGTAGAACACTCCACACAACCGGAAGAAATCATTCTGTTTGCAGAGAAATAAATTCAGGCATCGCAAATACACAGTACCTTAATTGTGCATTTATCCTGCTTTTTTCCTAACTTTGTCATTAAATCATTTACCATTTTGACAATGAAAAAAGAAAACCATATAGCCTTACATAGCACAAGTTTCATTCATGAAATCAAGCAAATTGTAACTGAAGCCCGACAGAAAGCCTACACCGCCATTAATTCGGCAATGGTAGAAGCCTATTGGCTGATGGGCAAGCGTATCGTGGAAGAGGAACAGCAGGGAAAAGAACGAGCCGACTACGGAACACAACTGCTAAAAGAACTCTCGACAGAACTTACGCAAGAGTTCGGGAAGGGGTTCTCAGTCCCCAGTCTTTACAACTATCGACTGTTCTATCAAACCTTTCCCGAAATATTCTCTACACCGTGGAGAATATTGAGTTGGTCTCATTACAAGCGCTTATTAACAGTTCCCAATCCTGAAGCCCGTGCATGGTATCTAAAAGAAGCACAAGAGCAGATGTGGAGTTACCGCACACTCAATCGCAACATCGGTTCACAGTATTACGAACGTCTGCTACTCTCGCACGACAAGGAAAAAGTGGAAACGGAAATGAAGTCGCTCACGCTTCCGTATCAGCAAGTTTATCAAGAATCCTACGGTAGCGGAGTTTATCGGATTGTCTCCAAATACCGACTTTACCGAATCCAAACTAGAATCGGCTATCATCAGCAACTTACAACGTTTCTTGCTTGAACTGGGAAAAGGATTCTCGTATGTAACACGCCAAAAATTAGTGCGTACCGAGAAGAAAGACTATTTCATCGACCTCGTCTTTTATAATTATTTATTAAAATGTTTCGTCCTTATCGATTTGAAAACAAATCCTATAACACATCAGGACGTGGGACAAATGGATATGTATGTGCGGATGTATGATGAACGGATACGTGGTGAAGGAGATAACCCAACCATCGGTATCGTTCTCTGTTCAGAAACAGACGAAGATATAGCCCGCTACTCAGTACTACATGACAATAATCAACTTTTTGCTTCCAAATATATGTTGTATATGCCTACGGAGGAAGAGTTACGCAGGGAGATTGAGCTACAAAAAACATTTTACCGCCTGCAACACTCGGAGAAAGGTATCGAAGAAGAATAATACTATTTGCTGAAGAATAATCTGCCGGTTATTTCTTTCCTGCCATATATACTCCCCCCATAATACAAGCAGCCCCGATCAGTGCAATAACTGTCAGATGTTCATCCAACAGGATAGCCGATCCTACCAAAGTGAACAGCGGATTGAGATAAATATAGTTGGAAGCGCGTACCGTTCCCAGATTTTTCAGTACGACATTCCAAACTGCAAAACAAATCAGGGAAGCAACCACACCCAGAAACAATAAATTCAACAGAACGGAAGGCTGAATGAGCAAAGAAAGGTCAGCCTTCCAAGGTTGAAACATAAAGACAGGAAGCGTAGTCAATATGCCATAGAAAAAGATCTTGCGAGTAATAAAAATAGTATTATACCTACCCGTCATCTTCTTCATTATCAGACTATAGAACGCCCATGAAAGAGCAGCAACCAAAGTAAGACAATCGCCCAACGGAGATATTTTCAAAACAAAACTCCCGTTATAAACCACCATTGCCACCCCTACCAATGCCATCAGTGAACCGCCTATCAAAGTGCGGGTAGCCTTTTCTTTCTTATAAATCATCAGTGAAAAGATAGTGGTGAGCAACGGAGCCGTACAAACAATAAACGCCACATTGGTAGCCAATGTAATGCCTAAAGCCATATTCTCCGTCAGAAAATAGACGGAACCGCCCGTAATACCACCCAACAACAACCAAAGTTCATCTTTCCAGTTATTTGCAAACAGCTTGCGTGGAGATATAAACCAGATACCAATATAAGCAATCAGAAAACGAAGCAGAAAGATTTCTTTCGGAGAAAGTCCATTGGTTATTAAAACTTTGGTGGAGATAAAAGTTAATCCCCACACTCCTACGGTGAAGATAGCTATCAGATGATAGGTGTAATTTTTCTTCTCATTCATACGTTCCCGATAAATTGGAGGCAAAGATATACCATTTCTACTTTTTGTACAATAAAACAGGGGATTTAATAGACGCCGGAAACGTTTTTAATAAATAAGGGTGACGTTTTTTAAAAACTTTACCCACGTTTATTAACAACATGATTAGAGTGTTTTTTAGCAATCTGGCAGAAAAATAAACAAAAAGGGATGTAATCTTCTCAGACTTCATCCCTTGAAATATCCTAAAAACACTTTTGTGTAAAATCCTATTGAATTAACTTAGCCATTTTTTGTATTACATTACTTGAATTAGTTTTAATAAGCACTTCACAAATATAAGCAATAAAAATTAGAAATTGTTCTGAATTAACAAAAATATTTATCTGTTTATCGTTTTTTTTTCAGTAATCGGCAATCTTAAAAGTAGATTTCCCAGTTTCAAAAAAATTGTAACTGAGAAAGCATGTAGAAGAGAATTGATTGAAAATATAAAAAGTACTCGGCTGAGTACTAATAATTGTGCTTAGACCTGACATCATCAAAAAGTTCATTATGTTACCAAAAAATAGATTGTAGAAAGAATATCCTATCTTTTATTCTTCAGAATTTTATTCATGAATTCAGTCATGTATTCGATTGTGGGATCGAACCAGGGTCTGAAAAACCAATAAGGATGTGGGGTATCTTCAAATGTATGTATTTCGGTGTAAGTTCCATATTTATTAAGTAAAGCAATAGCTTCGTCCCGGCCATTATGAAAACGAGGAATGGAACTGTTAATAAAACAAACCGGTGCCGAATTCTTACTTATCCAGTATAAAGCGGAAGCCTCTTCCCAATTTTTCTTCTGCTCTTGATAGGTTCCACCCAGCCAGATAGCATCAATAGGCAATGGCTTGTTACTATCTCGTGCTTGTTTGGCTCGGTTTATCGATTCGTCTGTAACAAAAGAAGAGATTCCATCCATATTGATGACAGCCCTAATCTTGCCGGAAGCATTCTTCATTCCAATTAACATCGCTAACTGACCACCTGCTGAACAACCGGATACGGCAATCTTTTCTTTATCAATGCCGAATCTTCCTGCATTATTGTATATCCATTCAATAGCGTCTTCCAAATCCTCCACCCCTGCCGGATAAAGCGCCTCTGGAATTAAGCGGTATTCCACAGGAATAGTTACATAACCTTTAGTTGCAATTTGTTGTGCCATTGGTACTTGTAATCCCAAATTTCCGGAGTTCCATCCTCCACCGTGAATCATCATTAAAACCGGATATTCTTTACCGTCATTAGGACGGTATATATTCATCTTTAATTCATGCTTACCCCATGCATTTTCTACTGTTTTATAAGTTACACCTTCATTGGCTAATACATTATCGGGTAGGCTAGCTCTTACGGGTTCAATGTAGGGACGGTAACGTAATTCTTTCTGATAAGTAGTGTTTAACGCAAAGGAAGTATCACGCGGAACACCGTCTATCACTACTGTTTGCGAAAAAGTGAATGATGTTGATAATAAACTGATTGCAAAAATTAAATATGTTTTCATGGTTAGCTATTTTTTGCAGTACTTTCCCTGCCGATTATTTCTGCTTGAATGATCTCTTCTTTTATTTCTATCGGATTATCATTTTTTCCGGCTAAAATTTCAAAATAAAGATTAGCGGCTTTTCTGCCGATCTCTATGCTTTTTTGATTGACTGCAGACAAAGTAGGTGTAGTAATCTCCGTCAGAATATCATTTCCAGAGCCTATTATTCCTAATTCTTGGGGAACTTTAATACCTAAAGAGTTAGCTACTTGCAACACACATAGAGCTTGCTCGTCAGAAAAAGTCAAAAATGCATCTGGAGGAGTATTGGATGACAACAATAGAGTTATAATTTCCTTTGTTTTATCTTTCTGAATAGCATTGTCATAAATATGGCTGGTAAGCCCTGAAGTTTTCATTGCCTGCAGGTAGCCTCTTTTTCTTAACTGGTCAATAGTAAGCTGTTCTGTCCACCCCAAAAAAACTATATTTTGGTATCCTTGATTGATCAGATGCATGGTTGCATTGTATGCAAGCTTTTCATTGTCATTAGTTACTTTATAACTATTAAAGTTTTCAATAAATCTATCAATCTGAATCAAGATAGTATCATGGTTTATGATATTCTGAAGATGTTCTGAAGAATTAGTCTCAGCAGATACAGAAATTAAAATACCATCTACATTTTGGCGTATTAACGTATCAATAGCTCTACACTCCTTTTCATACGACTCTTGTGATTGACAGATAATTAAGCCATAATCATGTTCAAAACAAACTTCTTCAATGCCTGCAATCAATTCTGAAAAGAAACTCTTATTTATATGAGGAACAATTACTCCTATCGTTTTAGAAATTCCCATCCTGAGATTGGCAGCGTAAGAGTTATGTTTATAATTTAAATCCTTGGCAGCCTTTCTCACTTTCTCTTTCATCTTATCTCCCACCGAAGGATGATTATTTAATGCCTTGGAAATATAAGAAGGTGACAGGTTTATTGCTTTAGCAAGATCATAAATGGTTACTCTTTTATTATTCATCTTTGTTAATTCTGATTTGCTTGCAAAAATAGAGCTTTTTTTTGAATAATTTCAATCGATTGAAAGAAATATAGGAAAAAGTTTGCAATCGATTGAAAAACCTATTATATTTGCAATCGATTGAATTTTTTTATTCTGAAATAAAAACAACTAAAAAGAAAATAACATGGAATGGGAAAAGAGGTGAATATCTATCCCGGTAAATTTTACAACATATTATTTGAATAGTAAACAAAATAATATTTATCCAAAATGAATAATAAAGTATCATTGAAAAAACACCTTGTTCTTTTTTTGCTTCTTGGCTGCAATACTGTAGCTTTTTCGCAATTAGGAACAGGCATTTCAGCAAGGAAACCGGCATTGCCGACTTACAGTACCCCTTACGTAATACCTACGGTTAAAGATGTAAAAAATATCGTAGACCGGATACAACAAAGAGTAGAGAAAAACTCGCTTTTTTATCTTGTTGATTCTATTAACGGACAAACAATTTCATACTCTCAGCCTAATAAAAATGCGATTTATCCACAAGGAGCATTTTACTTTATAGAGTGGTCATATCCAAATGGTGTCTCACTTTCTGCCTGCAACGATCTTTATGAAACTACCAATGATACGACATATTTCAATTATGCCATACGCTTTTTTGATTTCACTTTTAAAGCTATGCCTTATTTCCGGACAATGGAAGAAAACGGCCTGATACGACATCATCCGTATAAAAAAATGATCCATATGGCAGCATTAGACCATTGTGGTGCAATCGGGGCAGCGTTGATAAAAATCCAGAAAAGATATCCCGACCCTAGATTCAGGGAATGGATAGATACCATAGCAGATTATATTTATAACAAGCAGTATCGTTTGCGCGATAGGACAATAGCCCGCCAACGACCGCAACCTCAATCGCTTTGGGCAGATGATTTATATATGTGTATTCCTTTTCTGGCACAAATGGGATCTTTAACCGGCGATAAAAAATATTACGAAGATGCTGTTAGGCAAGTAGTACAATTATCTGCAAGACTCTTTGATCAGCAAACCGGCTTGTACGACCATGGTTGGAATGTGAACTCAGCAGCAGATGACCCACAATTTTATTGGGGACGGGCAAATGGCTGGTGTATTATGGCCATGGCTGAGCTATTGTCGGTGTTACCAGAAAACTTTGAAGGTCGGGATAAAGTGTTAGCGCTATACCGCAGGCATGCACAAGCATTGGTACATTTGCAGGATGGAACCGGTTTATGGCACAATCTACTCGACCAACCCCGATCATATCTGGAAACCTCAGCCAGTGCCATTTTCGTTTACAGTATTGCAAAAGGGGTAAATGAAGGCTGGCTCAGTCATATTTACGGCTCTGCTGCTCTTGCAGGATGGAATGCACTTGCTACAAAAGTTACTGAATCAGGCGAAGTGTGCGATATTGTGGAAGGTACAACGCTTGCTCATGATAATGTTTATTATTTTAATAGAGGTAAAAGCTGTACCACCAATTTTCACGGAACCGTAATGAGAGCTGGTTCGGAAATTATTCGCTTATTAAACAATCCTCGATTCGTAATAGAATCTCCTGTGCCCAATAGCACTATTCACGTTAAGTTAAGAGCGGATATCCAATCAAAATAAGTAAAATATGAATATTGATTATATAATCTGTGCTACTTGATACAGACAATAATAGGATGCCGAATGCGTGGAAAATCATTCAGTATTCCAATCATAGTAATCCAACTGATGCAAATCTTATAACAGTTGACAAAATATATCCGAACATAGAAATTTATCTGAATAGTTTAGTCGAAAAAATAACAGTGATGAAAATACAATTATTTAATCAAATTTGAAAACCCATTTTTTTGGTGAAGTAGTTGCAATCAATGGTTCAGAAAATTATATCCAAGCACAGTAAACAAATAAGATAATTAACTGAATTACAAAATCTTAACCATGAATCAGTAGTAATCTTTCAACTTTTGATTCGCATGAATAACATAATAAAAACAATTTATGAGAAATTTACTATTTGTAATTATCTTGCTTATGTCAAGTTTGCAGCTAACGTTTGCACAAGACAAATGTAGCCATTTTTGGTATGCACAACCAGCATCTGATTGGAAATCGGCATTGCCAATAGGTAACGGTAGAATTGGAGGTATGATTTTTGGTGATCCTTCAACAGAACAAATTGTGATTAATGAGAATACAATTTGGTGTGGTCCTCCACTTCCTCCAAACAATCCTAAAGGTCCCGAATTAATCAATAAAATGCGTAATCTTATTTTCAACGGAAAATATGAAGAAGCAGTAATCGTTTGTGAGAAAGAGTTCGCAGATGGAGTACACGAAAATGCGAGAAGTTATCAACCTTTTGGATTCTTGAATATTGATTTTAAAGATAAAGGAGCAATAAGCAACTACAAACGATGGTTGGACTACACAAAAGCCATAACTTATGTAAGCTACACACAAAACGGTGTAACCTATACCCGTGAGGCTTTTGTAAGTAAACCAAATGAAGTAATGGTTGTGAGAATCACTGCCGACAAACCGGGACAAGTTTCGTTTAAATCTAAATATACACGTCCGTTTGGAGCAACTACAAAGGCAGAAAACAATCGTAGTCAATACGTACAAGGACAAGCCTATGCTGAAAATGGAGAGTTTGTAGGTGTGAAGTTTGAAGGAATAATTAACTATTATAACGAAGGCGGTAAAATAAAAGCTAACGAAACAGATATAGAAATAAACAATGCCAATAGTGTAACAATAATGATAGCTATTAGCACAGATTACAATATACACGATACGAAGAATGTTTTAACTCATAATCGTAAAAAGATTTGCGAAAAGCAATTATCGCAAGCACAAAAGTTAGGTTACAAAAAACTTAAACAAACTCACATTGACGAATATTCAGCATTATACAATCGTTCGTCATTTGATATTGCATTTAACACACCTGTTAATAATAACCCTATCGACAAGCGCATTCAGTTGGCGGCAAGTGGGCAGATAGATTCGGAACTACTGTTTGAATACTACAATTATTGCAGATATTTGTTTATCTCATCTTCAAGAAAGGGTGGCTTGCCTATGAATCTTCAAGGAATTTGGAATCCATTAATGTTAGCTCCTTGGAGATCTAATTTCCATATCAACGTAAATATACAAGAAGCTTATTGGTTTGCCGAACAAGCTAATTTGTCTGAATGTCATGAACCTATATTTACATTGACAGAGAATCTTATTAAGAATGGAAAAGAGACAGCCCAAGTTATGTTTGGAACTAAAAGAGGCTCAGTTGCAGGTCATCGTACTGATGCCTGGTTTTATGCTCCTCCCACTTTCCTCAAAGCACACTGGGGTATGTCTATCACAAATGCTGCATGGCTATGCTTACACCACATGGAACATTACAGATATACTCTTGACAAAGAATTTTTAAAAACAAGAGCTTTACCTGTATTAAGAGAAACTGCATTATTCTTCGTTGATTGGCTTGTCCCTGACCCACGAAGTGGAAAACTTGTATCTGGTCCTACTGCATCTCCCGAAAATCGTTTTAAAGTAAATGGAAAAGTTGCAAGTTTAACTATGGGCTGTACTTACGACCAAGAAATTATATGGAATACATTTAGAGATTTTCTTGAAGCATGCAAAATATTAGGCATTAACAACGAAGAAACAGTTGAAGTTGAAGCAAGTATGAAAAAACTTAGTATGCCAACTATTGCTAACGATGGACGTTTGATGGAGTGGACAAAAGAGTTAGAAGAAACAGAACCGGGACATCGTCATATTTCGCACTTGTGGGGTATGATGCCAGGAAACAGAATTACTCAAGACAAAACTCCGCATCTTGTTGATGCTGTACGTAAATCTTTGGATTACAGATTAAATCATAATTATCATGCCCAAGGTTGGAGCTTAGGATGGGTTACTTCTATGCTTGCTCGTTTGAAAGAGGGTGATAAGAGTTTAGATATGATGCAGCACAATTATTTCACAAAAGCATACCCTAATATGTTTGTCGATGCTCACGGTCGTCCACAAGTAGGCGATATGATGGGAGTTCCTTTGGCAATGATTGAATTGATACTTCAAAGTCATACAGATTATATTGACTTGTTGCCTTCATTACCTACTGCCTGGAAAGATGGAAAAGTGACGGGCTTGTGTGCACGTGGTGCATTTGTTTTTGATATGGAATGGAAAGCCGGAAAACTCATCTCTACTAATATAAAATCCTTAAAGGGAGGGAAATGTCTTCTGCGGTATGAAGGAAAAGTAAAAGAACTATCAACGGAAGCAGGGAAAAGTTATCAAGTAACTTTCTAATCTATACTGATTTATAAATTGTTTTAAACTAACAAAAGTGTTTATCAGTAAATAGTTTGTTTTCAATATTGCAGGAATATTCTTTCAATAGTAAAGCTAAAGCCAACTAATTCACAATGAATTAGTTGGCTTTTTTGTGTCTTTAGATATCACTAAACAGGAAAAAATATATATTTTCAAATGTTCCGCTACCTGTCTGAAACGTATCCGAACCGTACTTGCTCCGTACATTCTTCGGTCAAAAGTACTTCTACACGGAGAAAGTACGGCTTTGGTACGAAGCAAGTGTATCCCTGGTATGGTACAGACAAATACTTTTTTGTTGTACTAAGCTATGAATCTGAAAATAAACCCGTAAATTTGCACCGTTTAATAAAGTATATAACTAAGTATCAACCATAAAATAACGAAAGAAAACCATTATGGAGTACAATTTCAGGGAGATTGAAAAGAAGTGGCAGAAAAGGTGGGTGGAAGAGAAAACCTACCAAGTGAAGGAAGATGAGACGAAGCAGAAGTACTATGTACTAAACATGTTCCCCTACCCCTCCGGTGCGGGCCTACACGTAGGACACCCGCTGGGATACATTGCTTCGGACATTTATGCTCGTTACAAACGACTGCAGGGCTTCAATGTACTAAATCCCATGGGATATGATGCTTACGGACTTCCCGCCGAACAATATGCTATACAAACGGGACAACATCCTGCAATTACTACGATCAACAATATCAACCGTTACCGTGAGCAGTTGGATAAGATAGGTTTCTGTTTTGACTGGAGCCGCGAAATCCGTACCTGCGAACCGGAATATTATCATTGGACGCAATGGGCATTCCAGAAGATGTTCAACAGCTATTATTGCAATGATGAAAAGCAGGCTCGCCCTATCGAAGAACTGATACAGGCCTTCGAACAAACGGGTACCAACGGCATGAATGTGGCTTGTGGCGAAGAACTCAGCTTCACTGCCGAAGAATGGAAAGCCAAGAGCGAGAAAGAGAAACAGGAAATCCTGATGAACTATCGCATCGCCTATCTGGGTGAAACGATGGTAAACTGGTGTGCCCAATTGGGTACGGTTCTGGCCAACGATGAAGTGATAGACGGTGTATCCGAACGCGGAGGTTTCCCCGTAGTTCAGAAGAAGATGCGTCAATGGTGTCTTCGCGTTTCTGCCTATTCACAACGCTTGTTGGACGGGCTGGATACCATCGACTGGACAGATTCTCTGAAAGAAACTCAAAGAAACTGGATCGGTCGCAGCGAAGGTGCCGAAGTACAGTTCAAAGTAAAAGACAGCGATCTGGAATTTACCATCTTCACGACCCGTGCAGATACGATGTTCGGTGTTACTTTCATGGTGTTGGCGCCGGAAAGCGAATTGGTAGCTCAGTTGACTACTCCTGAACAAAAGGATGAAGTTAACGCTTATCTGGAACGCACTAAGAAACGTACCGAGCGTGATCGTATTACAGACCGCAGCGTGACAGGTGTATTCTCCGGAAGTTATGCCATTAATCCTTTCACAGGTGAGGCAGTGCCCATCTGGATTAGCGACTATGTACTTGCCGGTTATGGTACAGGTGCCATCATGGCTGTACCTGCACACGATAGTCGTGACTATGCTTTCGCCAAACATTTCGGATTGGAGATCCGTCCGTTAGTAGAAGGTTGTGATGTCAGCGAAGAAAGCTTTGATGCCAAAGAAGGTATCGTTTGCAACTCTCCGAGACCTGATGTAACTCCTTACTGTGATCTTACACTGAACGGACTGACCATCAAAGAAGCTATCGAAAAAACCAAGAATTACGTAAAAGAACATAATCTGGGACGCGTAAAGGTGAATTATCGTCTTCGTGACGCTATCTTCTCCCGCCAGCGCTACTGGGGCGAACCGTTCCCGGTTTACTACAAGGATGGAATGCCTTATATGATCGACGAAAGTAGTTTGCCGCTTGAATTGCCGGAAGTTGCCAAATTCCTTCCTACCGAAACCGGAGAACCACCGTTGGGACACGCTACCAAATGGGCTTGGGACACCGTAAACAAATGTGTGGTAGAGAATGAAAAGATAGATAACGTCACCGTATTCCCTCTTGAACTGAATACCATGCCGGGCTTTGCAGGTTCCAGCGCTTACTATCTGCGCTATATGGACCCGCATAACAATAAAACATTGGTTGATAAGAAAATAGATGAATATTGGAGAAGTGTCGACCTCTATGTAGGTGGTACGGAACATGCTACGGGACACTTGATTTATTCACGTTTCTGGAATAAATTCCTGCACGATGTAGGAGTGTCTATCGTAGAAGAACCGTTCCAGAAGTTGGTTAATCAAGGTATGATACAGGGACGGAGTAACTTCGTTTACCGTATCAAAGACAGCAATAAGTTCGTTTCCCTGAATCTGAAGAATCAGTACGACACTACCCCACTCCATGTGGATGTAAATATCGTATCCAATGATATTCTGGATCTTGAAGCTTTCAAAGCATGGCGTCCTGAATTTGCCAACGCTGAGTTTATCCTGGAAGATGGTAAATACATCTGCGGCTGGGCTGTGGAGAAGATGAGTAAATCCATGTTCAACGTCGTTAATCCCGATATGATTGTTGAGAAATACGGTGCGGATACATTGCGTATGTACGAGATGTTCCTCGGTCCGGTAGAGCAATCCAAGCCTTGGGATACGAATGGTATCGACGGTGTATACCGCTTCATCAAGAAGTTCTGGTCACTGTTCTACGACCGTAACGGCAGTTATATAGTGACGGATGAACCTGCAACCAAGGAAGAACTGAAATCTTTGCATAAACTGATTAAGAAAGTAACGGGTGATATTGAACAGTTCTCTTACAATACTTCCGTCAGTGCTTTCATGATCTGCGTAAACGAATTATTCAGTCTGAAATGCAGCAAGAAAGAAATATTGAATCAACTGGTTATTGTATTGGCTCCTTTCGCTCCGCACGTATGTGAAGAGTTGTGGGATACACTGGGCCATGCAGACTCAGTTTGCGATGCCAAGTGGCCTGCTTACAACGAAGAATACCTGGTGGAAGATACAATCAACTACACCATATCTTTCAATGGTAAGGCACGCTTCAATATGGAATTCCCTGCTGACGAAACATCAGAAGCCATTCAAAGCACCGTATTGGCAGATGAACGTTCGGCTAAATGGATGGAAGGCAAATCAGTAGTGAAAGTGATTGTCGTCCCGAAGAAGATCGTAAACATTGTTATTAAATAAATTAGTTACGAGCTACGGGCTATAAGCTACAAGTAGAGAGAGAAAAGGTAACTTGACTCGCTCCCTTGTAGCTCGTAACTTGTAACTCGTAGTTAATATCTTGTAACTGATTAATATGCAAATCACAAAACCAACCAAAGCCGAAATGATGAGGGAGTTGCGAGACTATATCTTCATCACTGTCGGTCTTATCAGTTATGCCTTGGGATGGGCGTTGTTTCTGATTCCTTATCAGATAACGACAGGAGGAACTACGGGTATCGGTGCAATCATCTATTACGCCACGGACTTTCCTATTCAATGGTCATACTTCATCATCAATGCTGTCTTAATGACATTTGCCATTAAAATACTGGGTCCTAAATTCAGTATTAAAACCACGTTCGCCATCTTCGGGCTAACATTCTTTTTATGGTTTTTCCAAATGCTTGTGAATGGTCCCGACAATACACCACCGCTTATACTGGGACCGGGGCAGGATTTCATGGCTTGTATGATAGGTGCCGTCATGTGCGGTGCAGGCCTTGGAATCGTATTCAATTGCAACGGAAGCACGGGAGGAACGGATATTATCGCCGCTATCATACATAAGTATAAAGACGTCACACTGGGGCGTATGGTTATGCTTTGCGATGTGATTATCATCAGTTCCTGTTACTTCGTATTCCATGACTGGAGACGCGTGATATTTGGTTTTGTAACTTTGTTTGTTATCGGTTTCGTATTAGACTATATTGTGAACAGTGCCCGCCAGTCCGTGCAATTCTTCATTTTCTCCAAAGAGTATGAAAAGATTGCCGACCGCATTACGAAGGAAACACATCGCGGTGTAACTGTTCTGGACGGTATAGGATGGTACAGTAAACACAATGTAAAAGTACTCGTTGTATTAGCTTATAAGCGCCAGTCAATTGATATTTTCCGTTTGGTGAAAGACATTGACCCGAACGCATTTATCTCTCAAAGTTCCGTTATCGGAGTCTATGGAGAAGGTTTTGACCGACTGAAAGTGAAATAAGAACCAATCAACATATGAAACATAAATTCGTATTTGCCACAAACAATGCACACAAATTGGAAGAAGTAACCGCTATTTTAGGTAACAGAATAGAACTTCTTAGTCTGAAAGACATTCATTGCCATACGGACATACCTGAAACTGCCGATACTTTGGAAGGAAACGCTTTACTGAAAGCACAGTACATTTATGAAAACTACCAGATGGATTGTTTTGCCGATGATACCGGTCTGGAAGTAGAAGCTTTGAATGGAGAACCGGGAGTTTATTCGGCACGCTATGCCGGAGACGGACATAATGCAGAAGCAAATATGCTGAAACTGCTGCATGCCATGGAAGGAATGGAGAACCGGAAAGCGCAATTCCGTACTGCATTTGCACTGATTATCGACGGAAAAGAGCATTTGTTCGAAGGTGTAATCAAAGGAGAAATCATCAAAACCAGAAGAGGAAACTCAGGTTTCGGATATGATCCTATATTTGTTCCCGAAGGATATACGCAGACTTTTGCAGAGATGGGCAACGAACTGAAAAACAAAATCAGCCACCGTGCCATAGCTACAAACAAACTTTGCAAATTCCTTAATAGCATACAATAAACCCGTAAATATAGAGTTATTAGTTTGTAAGTGTGTTGCTTACAAACTAATATAACTCTGATTTTATGAGATTTCAATATATATTTCTTCTCTGCTTAATCTATCTTCTGCCTGCCTATTCGCAAAATACGATAGGAGAGTGGCAAACTTACCTTTCTTATCATAATCCTACCCGCAGTGAAGTCATTGGAAGTAAACTCTTCATCCTTGCCAATGGTGATTTATATGCTTATGATAAAGAAGATACCAGCATACGAACTTATTCAAAATCCTTTCCGCTAAGCGATACGGAAATATCTTATATTGCTTACCAGTCAGCCTATAAATCATTGGTCATTATTTATTCCAATGCGAATATAGACCTGTTGGTGAATGAGGAGGATATCTATAACCTTCCCGATTATAAAAACAAGAATATGACGCAGGATAAGACGGTCAACCACGCTTGTTTTTATAAGGAATACACGTATTTATCCACTGCATCGGGTATTCTTTGTATCAATCTGAAAAAGCGGGAAATCAGCAATTACTATCCTCTGAATAAAAACGTTCTGGCATGTAATGTATCGGATAATCATCTTTATGCTGCTACTTCCGAAGGATTGTTTGCAGGGTTATTGACAGATAATCTACTGGATATTAAGAACTGGAAGAAAGTGTCGGATGACACCTCTGAATTCCTTTCGCAATACCACGATATTCCTTTCAAAGGAGAAGTACCCGAAAACATTACTCCGAATAGTCCTGTACGGAACTATCCGTATTATATGAATTTTGCCGGAGAACGATTGCTGATTACCGGAGGAGGACATATAGCCAACAGACTTGACAGGCCCGGAACCATTATGACCTTTGAAAATAATACCTGGAACAGTTTTCAGGAAGAAGGCATTAGTGAACAAACCAAACATCGATACGATGATATAAACTGTATCGTACAGGATCCTAAAGACGTTGCTCATCATTTTGCTGCATCGGCAGGAGAAGGGATTTACGAATTTAAAGATGGAAAGTTCATAAACTGGTATAGTATGCATAACAGTCCGTTGGAAAGTGCCGTACCTAATGAACCTTGGGCAGATAGTTATGTACGTGTGAACGGACTGATTTATGACAAAGAAAATAACCTTTGGATGGTGAGTTGCGAGACACAACATGCAGTGAGTGTATTGATGAAAAATGGTGACTGGACAAGTCTTCATTATCCGGAAATAGTAAAAGCAAGTAATTTCGGACGGACTATCTTTGATAAAAGAGGTTGGCTGTGGGCCACTTCTTCGCGTATAGAGTCGGGAGGATTGTTCTGCCTGAATTATAACGGCACTATAGCGGATACTTCGGACGACCAGCACAGGTTCATTACCCGGTTCACGAATCAGGACGGAGCCCTTTTAGAACAGCTGGCAGTTTATTGCATTGCCGAGGATAAAGAGGGAGTCATCTGGATCGGTACTAACAGAGGTCCTTTGGTACTGAACAATCCTTCCCGCTATTTCAATGATAATTTCTATTGTACACAGATTAAAGTTCCGCGTAATGACGACAGCGGGTTGGCTGATTTCTTATTGGTGAACGAAGCGATTAATGCCATTGCAATAGATGGTGCCAACAGAAAGTGGATAGGTACGGCGTCCAATGGAATTTACCTGATAAGTGCGGATGGAATGGAAACGATTCATCACTTTACGGAAGAAAACAGTCCGCTGCTTTCCAATAGCATCGTATCTATTGCCATACATCCCCGTACCGGCGAAGTCTTCATCGGAACAGGCAAGGGGCTCGTTTCTTACCAAAGTGACGCTACAGAGGCTGAAAACAGCTTTAAAGAGAGTAATGTACGTGCTTATCCTAATCCGGTACGTCCGGACTACAGCGGAGTAATTACTGTTACGGGAATGGTTTACGACAGTGATGTGAAGATTGTAGATACTGCCGGACATCTTATTTACCAAGGTACTTCTCTGGGAGGGCAATTCACCTGGGACGGAAGAAATAAACAAGGTAGGAGAGTGACCACAGGAATATATATGGTACTTGCCGCAGATAGTGAAGGAAAAGAGGGGATTGTTACGAAAATTGCATTTATAAGAGGAGAATAAGGGGGGTAAAGTGATAAAGTGATAGGGTGACATTACTCTTATCACTTTATCACCTCTATCACTTTACCACTCTTATCAATCTACCACTTTATCAAAGCCCCAACTTCGCCGAAATCTCCAGCATCCTCTTGATAGGCTTCACTGCTTTCTCAGCAATTTCAGGATCTACTGTTATTTCCGGAGATTCGTCTTTCAAGCAATTATAAAGCTTTTCCAGCGTATTTAATCTCATGAAGCTACATTCATTGCAGGCACAGGTACTATCGTTAGGAGGAGCCGGAATAAACGTCGTTTGCGGACATTTCTTCTGCATCTCATGAAGGATGCCCGATTCGGTAGCAACAATATACTCTTTCTCGGGATGATTCACTGCATACTTCAGCAATGCTGCGGTTGAACCTACCACATCAGCCAACTTCAGAACTACACTCTTACATTCGGGATGTGCCAAAACCACTGCATCGGGATGCTGCGCCTTTAATTCAACAATCTTTTCAACCGAGAATTGTTCGTGTACATGGCATGCGCCGTCCCATAATAACATATTGCGCCCCGTGATAGAGTTAATATAATTCCCCAGGTTTCTGTCAGGACCAAAGATTATTTTCTCATCTTTGGGGAAACTTTCCACGATCTGCTTCGCATTGGTAGAAGTTACCACAACATCCGTCACTGCTTTCACGGCAGCTGTCGTATTCACATAAGATATCACCGTATATCCGGGATGCTCTTTGACAAACTGACTGAACTTGTCCGCCGGACAACTGTCCGCCAACGAACAACCGGCTGCCATATCAGGAACCAGCACTTTCTTATTCGGACAAAGCACCTTAGCCGTTTCACCCATAAAGTGAACACCGCACATCACAATGATATCCGCTTCCGTTTTGGCTGCCCATTGAGCCAATGCCAGACTATCGCCGACGTAATCGGCTATATCCTGTATTTCCCCCTTCTGGTAGTAGTGCCCCAGAATAATCGCGTTCTTCTCCTTTTTAAGTTGCTTGATAGCTTCTATGAGATTATTCATAATTATATTTTTTATTTCTCTTTCTAATTTAAAAATCCTTTGATGGTGATGATAGGCTGTTAATAGTGTCGACAAGTAAATACGATTTTTCTTGTCTATGAAGTTATTAGTATGAGATAAAACTTTATCCGTACGTTATCAACGGGCAAATAAAAGGTATATCTCTTGATAATAAGCCATCTATAAAACTCTTTCAACACCTTGTTGATAAAGTGCAAAGTTAATAACTTTATGGTTATAAACCGGTGTAATAGGGCTGAAAAATGTGTTTATATAACCTCGGAAAGTTTCTCTTAACTTTTTTGGAATGTTCATTCTGGTGGGTGCATATACGTTGTTTTGAATATTGCAAGAATTATTTTTGAATTTCTTTCCCTACTCTTTTGACAGCTTTTCAACGGTTATTAACAGGGATGTGAACGGAAAGAAGTATCTTTGCAACAGGAATAAAAAGATAGCGTATAAGTACGCTGTTTGTTCTACACTTGTGTGGCTTGTCTGTAATGCTTGTATTATATAAATGAAACACAAGTGTGGTACAAATAAAACACTTGTGTTAAACAAGTCTTTGTAAATCAATCTATTAATAAAAGCCATTTAAAGAGTATAGTTGTCATGCGTAAACTGAAAATAACAGAACTGAATCGTATTAGTATAGAGGAGTTTAAGGAAGCTGAGAAACTGCCCCTGGTGGTGGTATTGGATAATATCCGCAGTCTTCATAACATTGGTTCTGTATTTCGTACTTCGGATGCTTTCCGGGTGGAATGTATCTACCTGTGTGGTATTACAGCTACTCCGCCCCATCCTGAGATGCATAAAACAGCTTTAGGTGCTGAATTCACTGTCGACTGGAAGTATGTTGATAACTGTGTTGAAGCTGTTGATAACCTTAAAAAGGAAGGATATACTGTTTATTCCGTAGAACAGGCGGAAGGCAGTATCATGCTGGATGAGCTGTCTTTAGACCGTACTAAGAAGTATGCAGTAGTTATGGGTAATGAGGTGAAAGGAGTTCAGCAGGAGGTTATTGACCATTCCGACGGATGTATTGAGATACCCCAATATGGTACGAAACACTCATTGAACGTATCTGTAACTGCCGGTATCGTTATCTGGGATTTATTCAAGAAACTGAAATAACAAGGTGTTGATAAGTTGTTTGAACAAGGTTCAAACAGTGGTTATCATGTCCTTTATTAATAGAGAAATGAACAATGGTTCATAGAAGTTTTCAACATAGATAAGTATTTGAAATACATGGTTTTCTATAATGACTGTTTTTCATTACTAACAATGTTCTTAACATCATATCAACAGGAGGGTTCAAACTATGAAAAAGGTTTTATTAATTCTTTTATTCTGTATTTTCCATAGCTGGAATGGTAAAGCGCAAGCAGACTTTTATTCATTGCAACCATTGGGCGACAGGTATATTTATGACCCTGAATATTTCGATGATTCACGCGAACTACAAGTATACCGGAGTGGGGTAGATGCTATGTTGAAGAGTGATTCATTGTTGACTATTTATGTATTCGACGCTCAATATCCGCCTACTTTCAATTTGTTTTGTTCCACCTTTGAATTGTTGTATCCGGGTGTTCCCTGTATAATCGTTGGTATTTCGAATCCTAACAGGCAGAGTGAATTAACTCCTCCTTATACGGATGAAGAATCGGTAAAGGGGTATGATGATCCTGGAAAGGGAGATTCTTTATTGTTATCTCTGGAAAAGGAAATTATTCCTTTTATAAAGAGCAGATATAATACGGGTTCGCGGAATATACTGGTAGGACATTCGTTAGGCGGTACGTTTGTGACGTATGCTTTACTTAGCAATCCCGGTTTGTTTCAATGTATTCTGTCTGTATCTCCTAACTATATGTATAGCAAGAAGATGATGATTGATAAACTTTCAGAATTTACTAAAGAGTACAAAGGGGCTAACCAACTTTATATGTATCTGGCAAGCGGGAAGAAGGATAAAATAGAAGAGTCATTTAAGCCTGCCACAGAGGAGGCAATAAAGATTTTATCCACTTGTCCGAAGATTGTTTTGAACTATGATTCTTTGAATATAGAAAAACACAGTCATACGATCTTTGAAGGTTATTACAGGGGGGTGTTGGGATTGAAAAATTACATAAATAAGGAGTAGGATACTTCTATTCTAAAGCTGTCCGCTTTCTACCAACAGAATGACCCGTTCGGTAAGCGCATCATCTCCAGTGGGATCATATTGTTTTTTCAGACTGGCACCGAACAGTGCGGCGAAAGTCTGATAGAAACCTGCTTTAAAAGGTCCCATGAAGGCTTTTACCAGTTCGTAACCCGTGGAATTGGTTTGGCGGTCTACTAACTTGATTAATAACTTTCCCTGAGAGAAAGAAAGCTTTTTCATGCGTGGAGTATATTGTTCTTTCAGGCTTTTTTCTACTGCTTTCATGTGTTTCTGACGGCTCTTCTCATCGGGTAAAGTTATCATATATTCGTAAGTTTCAATAACTGCACGGTTGATTTCTTTGGAGATAGGCAATACCTTCTTTACGTTATATACCAGTCGGTTATATTCATTCAACTGTTTCTTGTTCTTGAATTTGAGAGGTTTGAAAATATAAACGGTGGGTATCTTTATATACGGGATAGTGTCTCCTTCGTAAACGCACATAGGAACCAGGTATCCTTCGGTTTTCGTTTCCTGTGCCTGGCATAGAGAAGTTCCGAACAGAAGGAAGACTACGATGATGAATATGTTCAGTCGTGCGTTCATGCCACAAAATTAAGTGTTTATCTTTATATTTGGTCCGATTGTCGATGTTTTCCTTGTCGTGTTAACTTATTTATGGTAATTTCGCGACAATTAAACTTATTTACACGAATGAAATTACTCAAGTTGGGAGTTTTTCTGAGTATGCTGCTGATGACTCCTATACTTGAAGCTCAAAATACAAGTGTGTCCTTGTGGGAAGAGAATATAGAGCAACTCTCTATGGATGAAGAAGAAAAGAACTGGGAAGATGAACTTGAAGAGCTTTCCAATCGCCTGCAGGAACCTGTTAATATCAATGTTACTACTAAACGTGAATTAGAGCAATTTCCTTTTCTTTCGGACATTCAGATTGAAAATATCTTGGCTTATGTGTATATACACGGGCAGATGCAAACCATTTATGAACTGCAATTGGTGGAAGAGATGGATAAGCATACCATCGACCTGTTGCTCCCTTTTATTTGTGTACATCCTGTGCCCGAAAAGATAGGTTTTCCCCGGTTGAAAAGTCTGTTGAAATATGGTAAACAGGAGGTATTAACCCGGCTGGATGTGCCTTTCTATACCCGTAAAGGTTACCAGAAGAATTATCTGGGACCTGCAATGTACCACTCTCTAAGATATGGGTATCGTTACGGAGACTATTTCCAAATGGGAATTACGGCTGAAAAGGATGCAGGAGAACCTTTCTTTGCCCTGCATAATGAAAAAGGATATGATTATTATTCTATCTACTTTCTGCTTCGTAATCTGGGTAAGTTGAAAACGTTGGCATTAGGAAATTACAGATTAAGTTTCGGACAAGGGCTAGTAGTCAGCACTGATTTCCGTTTAGGGAAAACTTATTCTCTCTCAACGGTAGATAACCGTAGTGGTGGCATCCGGAAACACAGTTCAACGGATGAATATAATTATTTCAGGGGTGTTGCGGCAACAGTGGAGGTTATCCCTGCACTTCAACTATCCGGTTTTTATTCACATCGTTCTATGGATGGAGTCATAGAAGGGAATGAAATTACCTCTATTTATAAAACCGGATTGCATCGTACGGAGAAGGAAGCGGATAAAGTAAATGCTTTCACTTTACAGCTGATGGGTGGGAATATTACCTATGAAAAGAACAATCTAAAAGTAGGAATGACAGGCATTTACTACTTTTTCAACCGGAGTTATCAACCGGAGTTAAGAACCTATGCCAAGTATAATTTGCAAGGGAATTACTTTCATAATGTGGGTGTAGATTATAAATATCGCTGGAATCGATTTATTCTGACAGGTGAAGCAGCTATGGGAAAACAAGGTTATTCACTGTTGAATCAATTGAAATATAATATATTAACTGGTTATCAACTGCTGATTGTTCATAGATATTATAGTCATGATTATTGGGCAATGTTTGCACGTTCGTTTGGTGAAAGTAGTACGCCGCAAAATGAAAATGGCTGGTATCTGGCTGCCGAAGCATCGCCTTTGGCACATTGGAAATTCTTCGCTTCGCTGGATTTATTTTCTTTTCCCTGGTGGAAATACCGCATCAGTAAACCGTCGCAAGGTGTGGATGGCATGTTTCAGTCAATCTATTCTCCTAAGCGAAACTTATCTATGTATGTTAACTATCGCTATAAGCGAAAAGAGAGAGATGTAGCGGGGACGGATGGAAAAGTTATCCTTCCTACTTACCAGCACCGCCTTCGTTACCGACTGACTTATTCACCGGATTATCTACAGTTACGAACAACGGTGGATTATAATCATTTTCATTCCCGGGGGCAGGAAGGAAGCCAGGGATATCAGTTTACACAATCCTGCTCGTATGCTTTTTCTTTTCCCATAAAGATATCTGTGCAGGGCACTTATTTCCATACGGATGATTACGACTCCCGTATTTATGCTTCCGAAAAAGGTCTGCTTTACACCTTCTATACACCTTCGTTTTATGGACAAGGATTTCGCTTTTCTGTCTGTGCCCGGTATGATGTGAACAAAGTTTTTATGTTCCTTGTTAAATTCGCGCAGACTATCTACGAAGACCGTGAGAATATTGGTTCGGGTAACGACCTGATACAAGGAAACAAAAAAGCCGACTTACAAATGCAGCTTCGTATAAAGATTTAGTTAACTTTGCCGTTATAAACGCTGAAAATACTGTATCCGGTTTTTACAGTAATTCAGTAATTTGAATCGTCAATTGTCAAATCGTAAATAAAATGACTGTAATTTATCCATCTCCCATTTTCGGTCCTGTTCATTCCCGCCGTTTGGGAGTATCCTTAGGGATTAACTTATTGCCGGAAGATGGTAAGGTGTGTTCATTCGACTGCATTTATTGTGAATGCGGTTTCAATGCAGACCATCGTCCCAAGAAAGCATTGCCTACCCGCGAAGAGGTCCGCAATGCCCTTGAAGCCAGATTGCAGGATATGCAACGGAATGGACCTCAACCGGATGTATTGACCTTTGCCGGAAACGGTGAACCTACAGCTCATCCGCATTTCCCTGAAATCATAGAAGATACGTTGATGCTTCGTGATAAGTATTTCCCGAATGCCAAAGTCAGTGTATTGAGTAATTCCACTTTTATTCACCGCCCTGCAGTGTTTGATGCGCTGAATAAGATAGATAACAACATATTGAAACTCGATACAGTAGACGAGGATTATATTCATACTGTGGATCGGCCTACAGGGCATTATTCTGTAGGCGAAATCGTAGAACATATGAAAGCTTTTCAAGGCAACTGCATTATTCAGACCATGTTCATGAAAGGCAGTTATCAGGGGAAAGACGTGGATAATACTTCGGATAAGTACGTTCTTCCGTGGCTGGAGGTTGTGAAAGAGATAAAACCCCGTCAGGTGATGATTTATACTATTGATCGTGAAACGCCTGACCATGATTTATGTAAGGCTACTCATGAGGAACTGGACCGCATTGCCGCTTTAATTAAAGAAGCAGGAATATTGGTAAGTGTCTCTTATTAATCGGTTTACAGGATCTATATATCCAACGTATTGGGTCTATATATCCAATGTGTCCGATCTATATATCCAGCGCGTCCCATCTATATATCCAATACGTTGGGTATATAGATCCTACAAACGGGAAGTAATGGAGTGATAAGAGCATAGTAAAGCAACTGAGTGGTTTCGATTATATATGAATTTTCTAATAAAAGTATATGAATTTTCGATTATAATCGAAACTATTCTTATTTTTGTGAAAAACTTAAGCTATGGACGATAAATGGAGTGCACTGGAAAAGTATAATCTTTGGAATGGAAATTCCTATAAATTAGGGTTACTACGTACATCTTACATTAATAAGATTCATGCTTTTGTGGGGAATAAATTGGTAAAAGTACTTGTAGGTCAACGTCGTTCCGGTAAAAGCTATATTTTGAGGCAAATAGCTTCCGGTTTGATTTCTGACTTAGGTGTTCACCCTAATAATATTCTGTATATCAATAAGGAATATTTGGAATTTGATTTCATAGACAATTATCAGGAGTTAGAAAAGCTATATCAACTTTATCGTGAAAAACTTAATCCTCAAGGAAAAGTTTATTTATTCTTCGATGAAATACAAAATGTAGATGGTTGGGAACGATTTGTCAATTCTCATTCTCAGGATTTTGTGGAAGAATGTGAGTTGTTTATCAGCGGTTCAAACTCAAGGATGCTTTCCAGTGAACTGGCCACTTTACTTTCCGGTCGTTACGTTGAATTTCATATTTTTCCATATAATTATATGGAATATATTCAAGTGGCGGATACGGTGGGAGGACGTTCCTCTTATTTATCTTATTTACAACGTGGAGGGTTACCGGAATTATATAATTTGCCTGATACTGAATCTCAGAAGCAATATGTTGCTTCTGTCAAAGATACCGTATTATTACGTGATATAGTGAAACGTAAACCTGTTCGTGATGTCAGGCTTCTGGATGATGTTTTTATTTATTTGGTGAATAATGTATCTAATTTATTTTCGATTCAGAATGTAATCAATTTCTTTAAATCGAAGAACCGTAAAGTATCATACGATACGTTATCGAATTACTTAAGTTATATAGAAGAAGCCTTTTTGGCTTATAAAACAGAGCGTTACAACATTAAAGGAAAAGAAGTTCTGGCGGGTAATTGCAAATATTATCTGAATGATTTGGCATTTAAGAACTTTTTATATCCGGGCTTTGCATACGGTGTAGGATATTTGTTGGAAAATGCGGTATATATCGAGCTTCGCAGGTTTGGTTTTCAAGTTTATGTGGGTACTATTCGTGATAAAGAGGTCGATTTTGTGGCTATGAAAGACGACCGTATTATTTATATTCAGGTTGCTTACATGATGGAAACGGAAGAAACAATGGAGCGTGAATATGCTTCTTTATTATCAATTGCTGATAGTTATGAGAAGTATGTTGTTTCAATGGATGAAGTTCAATTTCCTTCAAGAGAAGGTATACGTCATGTACAAGCATGGAATTTATCAGAAATATTAAAGTGAATAATTTTATAATATGTATACAATGAAACCTATTGCAATTAAGGACCTTTCAGAGAACTTCTTTGAAGTTATCGGTAAAGAATGGATGCTGGTGACGGCAGGTAATAAAGATCATTTCAATACGATGACTGCCAGTTGGGGCGGTATAGGCTTCCTATGGAACAAACCGGTGGTCTATGTCTTTATCCGTCCGGAACGTTACACGTTTGAGTTTATTGAGAAGAGTGAATACTTCACGCTCTCTTTCCTGGGAGAAGAGAACAGAGCTATCCATAAGATATGTGGAAGCAAGTCGGGTAGGGAAGTAGACAAGGTAAAAGAGACGGGACTGAAACCGGTCATTACTGAAAAAGGAAATATTCTTTTTGAACAAGGACGTCTCAGTCTGGAATGCCGCAAGCTTTATACGGATGTAATGAAAGAAGATTGTTTCATCGATCCAAGTGTTTGTAAGCAATGGTATGGTGGCGCTCATGGCGGTTTGCATCATATTTATGTGGCAGAGATTACCGGAGCATGGATGAGAGAATAAATGTCTTTTAAATAGAAGGATCAGGGGAATGGAATTCTTTTTCATTCCCCTTTTATATTAATGTTCTTTATCACAACTCCCATTTGCTTGTCTCTTTTTCTACAATTTCCCAGCCATTTGGTAAATGCTTCGTAATCAAGTTCGCGTGGAATGGTTTCTTTCACCTGATTATCTAGTGCTTTAGTAAAAGGTTTAGGTGAGAAGATGACATAAATTTGGTTATGTTCTTCTTCTTTGTTGCAAGTTAGAGTATATTCGTCTACTATATCGGGATGATTGACGTCGTATTTGGGAGAAAAGAATATGTATTTTTCTCCATGCTTTACCGGTTGTTGTCCGTCACCATCCTTTCTATAAGGAAGCAAACAGTAAGCAGTAGGTGTTTCGTCTATCAGATATACGGCGATAAAACCATCTGTAGGAGATTGAAATGAAAGGAACATATCATCTCCACTGCGAAATATTTCACTTTCATTTTGAGCTTCAATTCCGTTTCTTAATACTTTGGCCATAAATTCAATCTGTGCACTTATAATTTCTCTGGCTTTACCACAAATAGAGCAGGTGACAACTAATGTTCCGTTTTCCTTATCAGTGTCGTAAGTGTATTTGGGTTCGCCTTTATCTTCAATCCATTCTCCTTTCACTTCCGTGCCGCTAAGTGAAAAGAAGTGGCTGTCCGCTTTTCCGTTATCATCTTTAACCACACTGGTATTCACTTGCGAAATCACAGTTCCAAACTCATCGGCAAGGGCTTGCAGTTTAGCACGTTCCAGTGCAATGCGCTTTGCTTCGCTTAGCGATACGTTTTCGGGTGCATAGAATGTATATTCTCCATAAACGTTTTTTACTTTTTGGGCAAATGCGGTAGTGGAGAATATGAGTATGAAGAAGGAGAGGATAAGTTTGCACATAGATTTATGGATAATATAGCATTGGAAAATATTTATTATAACGGGCTGCTTTATCAGACAACCAATCCTAAATTTAGAATGAAGAAATAGGTCGAACATGTAAAGAAGTCCGTTTTGTATTGTTGGATCCTATAGAAGTTCTATTACTGCCTTCTACTTTTCCTAACATGATATTATAATCATATGCTCCATATAACTCATAATGTTCAGAGGAAGTCCAATATGATTCATTTAAAGATGTTCCATTACTTTTCAAGTCTGTAAATATAGATTGCTTATTATTACATACCTTTCCGATACCAAAGGACATTGCGAGTCGGGCAAATTCTCCAACAGCGGGTAGATACCAAAACCCTTCATTAACTCCATTTACTGTATATGAATAACATGCATTTGCAGCAGGATATTCTTCTGTTTTTATATATGAGGTATGTTTACGCCCACTATAATCCGTTAATCCATAATTTTCCCCTGATTCTGTTGGCCAATTAGAGAAACTATATGGTAGAATAAAATTTTCTGTAGCTTGTTCGTGATAAATAGCTTGTCCATTTACTGGTAAATAACATCTTTTATATATGATATTATCGTATGCAAGGAATGAGATGTTAGGTATTTCTTCAACATCTGAAGCTGGTCCCCAACTATAAGAACCTATATCCTGTAATGCAACAATTCTTCCGTGAATAGACTCGCTTAGTGTTATATCTATATTTCCATCTTTTTCGTGACTTAAAGCAAATACAATTCCTATACAGGTTTTATTTTTATCGAGTGTAGTAGACCATGTGTTATCGTTATAATAGTAATCTCCTATTCGAGCTGCTGTTTCAATGTGTGCATCTGTCCTGCTAATAGTAATTGGATAAGTATATTGTTGTCCAGCTTCCCAAGTTGCGGCAGGCATTTTCACTATATATGGAAAACCATCAATATTCAGTACTAATTCAGCCATACCTTCATTTTCCATTACAGTTGGTATTACAAGGATATCTACATTTTGAGTTGTTTCACTGCTAAGTGTATACTTCGTGTTAACGGATACCGGACCTACAGTCTTTTCTGTTATATCTCCTGTAATAATGTTCATCCAACCACCATTTGCAATACTTGTATTTTCTTCAACATTCTGTAAGCGAATATTGGAAAGTAACCCGGTACCTATATCATTAGGATTACGTTTAATAGATAAAGTGATACGGGCCAACGCGTGTTTGAAATGAATATGTGCTTCAGGGTTATTACTATCTACATCCTCATTAGATTTTCCATAAAGATAATCTTTTTGTTGTGTAATATCTTCTTCACCGAGCCGTATTGATAACTTTCCATCAGTGTAATCTCCCGAATTAGGATAAAAAGCGTAAACCGGTGTCGGATTTTCAGTCAATAGAACTGGTTCTTTTCCAAATGACCATTCATTTTCTTCATATGTTGCAAAGTAATATTTTCCAAGAAAATATATGCCAATATTATCGCCTGTAGTAAATGTTGTAGATTCAATTACAGAACGAGTCTGAATATCAGTAGTGATGCGGAGTAATGCACTGTTTGCAATTGATTCTTCTTCGCCATTTTTACACGATGAAAGAATCATCATACATATACATAGGGATAGAAAAACTACTTTTGATTTCATATTTATCAATAATAAATTAACCATTAATATTTCTTTTTTATTTTGTAACAGGGCGAATAGCCATACCGTTGTACCGATTGTTACTACTGCATCCTGTACCATCTTTACTAAACCATATGTTATAAGCATAATTTGATATCCCTCCTATACTCATACTTGTATCTAATGTTCCTGACCAATAGAAACCTCTTTCAAAATCATATAAATTTGTTCCACTGCGTTCCTTTGTTAGAGGTAGGAAAATAGAATTACCATTTTGGGCTTCTACTTTGTAGCCTGATATGTCGTTTAAAGTAGTAAATATCCATGTACACTGTGCCAATAGTTCTTCTATTTCATCCTTAGATGGTAGTCGCCAATCTTTTCCCCATTGTGCACGAGCTATATCATATATTGATCCACAAATGTCACTTGGAGGATTTGAATTTGGATAATCTTCATTTAGTATTGAAATTTTAGTTCCTGTAGGATCTGCCCAACCATAAAGTCCACCATATTCTTCTGGTGCAGATGCTCCTATATTCCAATTTGCCCATTTCACACTAAGTCCTAAATCTACAGCTTGTCCAACAGGTCCATTAACTGGAATTCCAGCATAATTTTCATCTCCTATCTTAATTTCTTCTTGGTTGTTATTAATCCATGGTGTAATAGTAGCCTCACTAATACTGAGTACTTTGTAAGTATCTATCGTCACTGTATACGTATACTGCTGTCCCGCCTGCCAGTTCGTTACCGGTACGGCTGCGGAAAGCCCGTTCTCAAAACTGCTTATATCGTCACTCATATTTAGTAGAACTTTTTTCCCTTCTGTATTTCCCGGAATAACAAGGAAATCGGCAACAATTTCATTGTCAGAATTTTCAAGTACATAATCAGAAGGTTTTGCAGTAAGATTGGCGGTTCCTGTAGGATCAAGAATGGTGCCACCATCTAAAATATTTAAATAAGCACTTTTATCTACATTCAGGAGGTTGATATAAGGGAATTTATAAGTATTCTCATTATCCGTTGCCTTTTTAATTCTCATAGTCACACGTGCCATAGCATGTTTGAAGTATATAGTTGCCTTAGGCTGAGTATCTTTGACATACGTCAGCTTGAAATCATTGTCGGCACTATAACCATATAGGTAGTCCGTTTGAGTAGTAACATCGACCGGCATTTCCAAGAGATATTCAATGTTTGAATAGTTAGCGTTATATGGATAGTATGCATATACAGGGACGTCAACATTCGTAGGTAGATACACACTTTTATTAAGAGTACTTACCCCTTTGGAATAATTGACGCAAACATTCATTCCACCGTCAATGACCTCTCTTTCTTTACCATACATGGCAAAGATACCATATTGACATTCTTCTGGTAGCGTGCTTCCTTCAATGATGCTACGAGTAGTCTGTACGCTGCCTGTCTGTATCTCCAATGGCACTTGTTTGCTGGCAGTTATAGTTTCATTTTCATTATTACAAGACGCAACGGACAGTACCCCACCTATCATTGTTGCTAGGTAAAATATAGCTTGAATATTTTTCATTATCTTTTATTTTTTAGTCGTTAATTGTTATATCTCCACCCTTATTGTTATTCCAGTCTTCTACAACTACATCACCGATAGTAATATGTGCTTCATCGTAAGTGATTGGATAAGTATATTGGTGTCCTGCTTCCCAGCGGGCTTGAGGAAGATTCACAGATAATTCATGCCCGTTTTCAGTCTTCAGAGTCAATAAAGCAGCTTCATTGCTAAATTCGGCGGGGAACATCAAAACTTCAATGTCTTTTGCTACATCAGTCGGATGAAAATTAGTTGAACGTGTTATGGGTAACTCATAAGTGAAATTTTCGAAGTTACCTGTATAAATGTTCAGGTATCCGTAAGTAGGTATTCCGCTTGCTTCATTTCGATTGGCTAGCATAAAGTCTGTGATAATCGTAGTTTCCAGTACATTGGCTGTACCTGTTATGGAAAATATTACACGTGCCATAGTATGTTGCATCTGAATAGAGGCATCCGGTGTCTGTTCGTTCAATGTGTCGCTTGTACCCCATAATACATCTTCATCATATTTATAGGTTCCAAAAGGAATCATATATTCTTCAGAATTTCCTTTTTGATAAGGAAAGTAAGCGCACATTTTTAAGTTGGTACTTGCAGGAAAGATTTCTTGAGGAAGCTTCCAACCTATTTTTCCGTCGATAACGTTTTTCTCCACGTACATATTTCCATGTCCTTGATAAATGGAGGGAGAGGCTGTATAAAAGAGATAAGTCCCCAACATATCAGGATTGTATTCTTCCTGACTACCATCCCATGAAGTGGAGGTTACGGAAATCAGTCGGATAGAACTGAGTGTTGTGAAAGATTTCACCTCTCCGCGTACTTCATTATTCTTACCATCCGTAGTGCTACGGAGTGCAGCCATATAATAATAAGTAGTATTAGGTATCAGGTCCTTTATGTAATTGCTTTCGCTCTCCCAAACATCATTCATATCGGGTGAGGTAGAAAGAATATATACGAGCGAGCAATCAGCTTTTCCATTTTCTGATTTGAATGAAAGAAGGGCGCTGGTTGCTGTAATCTCTGTTGCCTCTCCCGTTTCTATTGTAGGGATATTATTGATGGGAGTATCCAATTCCTGACAACTGGTCAGCATTACACATACTCCCAATGCTATTACTAATATAGATTGTATTTTTTTCATATTTTCCTGTTTATAAATTAAAAGTACATACCGATACCAAAGTTTCCTACACGATCTTTGAAGTTGTTTGAATCATTATTCAGCATTACGCCTCCATTGATGAAGAACTTCTTTACTTTCAGCATAAGACCACACTCAATGACAGCTCCGTAATAGCAGTCTGGTTCATACTTCACATAACTTCCGTCGAATGTTTCCCAGGCGACTTTGCGATTAGAGTAGCCTGCACCTATATATACATGAACAGGACTCCATAAACGGGCGATAAAACCAGCTGTTGCATTCCAATAACTTTGCTTTATTTTGCCTGTCAGCCAATGAGCATAGTAGTCTTCCGCTTCCATTGAACCGTCCGTATCAGGTACTTTACTATATACCCCTTTCACATACCAACCAATCTTTTTCACTCTTCCCAGCATCAAACCAAAAGAAGGTTTAATATCTTCACAATCAGGTAAGGCTGTCTGCGCGCCTATCAGCCACTGGTATTTATCGGGTTTTTCCCGCCACCAGTTGCTGTCAGACATTTTTATAAGCATATTCGGTTTTACCTTCTGCTCCTTCGACTGCATACCCACATAATAGACTTTCACCTTCTGTGCAGGTATTTTTGTTTCCAGCGTAAACGTACCATCCAGTTCTGTGATAGTCGATTCAGTACCTCCCTTGATTTCAACTTTAGCTCCTGGGATAGGGTTACCTTTCTTATCTGTAACAGTTCCGCTCACCGTGTTCTGTGCAGACAGGTAGAGGCTGCACAGCAAGAGGAAGAAGCCCAGTAATAGTAATTTCTTCATTTGTTTTTTTATTTAAAGTTTATATGTTCATTGATTTATTCAAACTTTGCAGGTGATTTGCCATTTTGAAAGATCCTTGTTATGGTTTCAACTTCAACTCTTTCCAGCTACTGCTCAGCGTTGCAGAAGGAGACACAGTAGGAGTCTGCACCTTGCGATTTACTACCACTGACTGCTGCTTTACTTTCTCCGTCAGATAATCACCCAAGTCTTTCAAAGTTGCATTTCCTTTACTTTCCTGTAATTTCTTCAGCAGGAAATAAGTGAAAAGTCCATGTCCTTTGTCTTTATAAGGGAAAGCAGTCTCGTCACCGGAAGCAGCGCTGAAAATAACCATATTACCTTTCGGATCTTCCTGTTTGGCTTTTAGTGCTACGCCACGGGCTGAAGCAAGCATACCTCCGTCACGCTGGGCACCACTAAAACAGGCATCCAGAAATACAACTACATAATTGGCATTCAATCCACCCAATTCGGTATAAAGTTTATTAAGAGAATAACAGCCTTCAGTCTGCTGACCGTCGGCATCTATAGGGAGCAGAAACGCATCTTTGGTGGCTTCGTTGGGAATACCATGTCCGGCATAATAGAATATCACCTTGATTTGTCCGGAGTATGCGTTGGATATATCCTTGATGTCACGCATGGCACGTAGCATGGTTCCGTAAGAGGCATCCGGATAAAAACGAATATTATCCTTAGGCATTCCTAATGTCTTTTCGCAATAACGGCTGAAAGTTTCTCCATCGTTCAAAGCCATCGGTACTTTAGAAACCATAGTGTAGTTTTCATTCGAAATGATTACAGCAAAAGTCTTATCATTATTGGTGCGTACTTCCGGTATGTTGATATCCACATCCGAACTTCCTACTTTGATTTCATTTTTCTGTACTCTTGAAACAGGAGTTTCCGAAGTACCTGCCTGTGCCAGCGAACCATAATCTATAGCATCAAAACGTACATCTACCGTAGTTGCCGCATAGTTTACAGCCTCTTTATTATCATATCGGTAAGTATTGCCGGTAGGTGTTACAAAAGTCAGACTTGCCAGTGCCAGCTGTCCGTTGTTGATACAAAACTGAGGTTCCTTGAACTGCATACCTTTCCAACTACTCTCGAAAATCCGCGCTTCATTATTTTCACGCGGAACGGGTACAATCAGTTCACCGAATTTTGACTCTATCAGGAAAGCCCGATTGTCAGCATCATAGGGTTTCAGTTGCATATCGCTGAAGCGGATACCTTGCGTATAGGTGCTGATATATTTCTTTTCGGCTTCTGCCAGCAGCTCTTTCACTTTAGTATCCCGCGTAGCCTCTGTCACGCGTGCCTTATATTCGTCTACGGTTTCATAGGGATCTTTGGCCTGCCAAGCTTTTATCTTTTCTTCCACATAGCTTTGGGCAAATTTAGGATATTCGGGTATTTCCTCAGCATTTGTTGAGGGAGTGGCAAAAAGTTGCGTGTTGTAGTTCGTTGCGGTTGCAGATGCCGGGACAGATTTATTATCATCAGAGAAAGCCATTAATGAAGGTATGGATGAGGCTGATACGGCATTTCCACCCAGAGAAGATATCTTATTGTTCAAGCTGTTCAGCTCGCTTGTTTTGCCTAAGCAATAATAGGCGGTGGCCAATGCTTCCATATATTTCAAGGAAGTAGGATCTGAACCTAGAACATCTTTGAAAATGGATACAGCGGCGGAAAAGTATTCTTCGGATTGCTTGCTTAGCTTCTTGGCTGCCGATGGATTTTTCTCCATGGCGCTTTTGTTGTTGAACAGCACACCTAGATTATAATAATTCAATCCGAGATGTTTGTAGATTTCCAGGCTGCGTGGGTTCGCATTTCGTAAGATGGTGTATGTTTGTAGCGCTTTCTGGTATTCCTGCGTGTCTTCGTACAATTTTCCCTGAATATTGAGTAGAGTAGTGTCATCGGGCTTTATTGCCAATGCCTTGGAAACATACTTCTGTAATCCCTCATTGTCTTTGAGGTCTATGCAACAGTTGATTCCCATGGATAAAAGATTGAAATCCGAAGGATAATTGTTCACTGCTTCGTCGAGCACTGTTTTGGCTAATGCATAGTTCTTGATATTTGTACATGCTTTTGCCATGTAAGTGAACACGTCTTTCCGGTTTTTCTGTTCTCCTGTTCTCAGGTATTCTTGAAAATAAACAATAGCTTTTTCATAGTCCTTTATGTTGAAGGTACCTGATGCTGCAAAGTAGACCATTGTCGGGTAATAGTTGTCTTTAGGAAAGGTTTCTGTTCTGAAAGCCTCCATCAACGGTACGTCAATATAGGCTTGTGCCAGCAATAATGCATTTTGTTGGCTACCTTTTTGTGAGTTATAGATGGCTCCTTGTTGTAAATACGGATAAATGTCCCGCAATGCACTCTTTGCCTGATCATAAGACGGATTACCAGGCTTTAAGGAACTCAATACGGCTACATACTCTTTGTAACAGCTATATAAAGTTGAATAAAGAGTACCTTTGTCTCCATTTTCATTATTCAGTCGGACAAACGTCTTGTATTCCTCATTTGCTTTATCAACGGACTGTGCCTGTACCGGCTGACAAAGCATTCCGGAACAGACCCATAAACCGACTATTAATAACTGCTTTTTCATTGTATCTTAATAGAGATTGATTAAAATGCATCTACAAAAGTGAATGCTACACTGATTCTTCTGTACTCGCTGCCTTTCTCTTTGGTTACCTCGATGTAATAGTTGTAATCGGAGTTCATTTCAGAAAAAGCAGGAATGTTTTTCAGGATATAATCTTTCACGCCTACTGCACGCAGGAAAGCGAGCTGATCGTTCTGGGTAACTCCGCTTTCTTTAGTTACTGTGATGTTGGACAAATCATTATCTTTGTATACGGGCTCATTCGTATATTCTCCGTAACATCCGTCATAGGTTATTTTTCCGTTAATGGGACTTGCATCTGCCATACCGGTAATTTTTACCCTTAGTTTTTTGCCCGCATGTACGTATTGTGCAAAGTCTTTTTCGAAAGCTGTTTTCATGATGGCAAGCATGGACATCGCAGCACCGGATTGGGTAGTGATGTATTTTCCCGGTCCGAAGTCCTCTTTAGCCGAAAATCCTTGTTCCACTTCATAAGAGAAATTGATGTTGTAGTTCATAATTTTCTTTCCGTCAGCGTCTATTTCGGAAACAATGCCTGCATCGACGGAAATCTTTGTATGGTCGGATATCGTGTTCTGCTGTTTTGCCATGCTCATGATGTTTTCCTTGATTTCTTGCAGTTTGATTTCGTCCATATTCGATTGCTGAACCAGGTTGAGGGGAATGAAGTTATCGTCGGACTTCATGTAATCGAATGATTCACGATCCAGATTATCGTATTTATAAGTTTTGCCGGAAGCTTTGTTATACACATCGGCATAGATAAGTTCAAATTTATCATTCTTTGTAAGTCCGTATACAGCGTTGCGGAATTCCAGATCACCGGGATTCATAAAGTCGGATACCTCATCTGCAGGAATGTTTAGGTAGATGGTGGGCATGGTATTGAAGTCTACAGCCAGCATGTTAGAATTCGGATTATAATTCCCTAATGTAACCTCTGATTTTTCTACCAGATTGTCGGCCATGCGGGTAGCGATTTCCTGCTCAAACAGTCGCATCTGTTGTGCGCGTGTCTCATCATTTACACGGAGATTATATTCTTCCAGAGTTTCACCAGGCATCATTTTCATCCAAGTGTTCATGCGGTCACTTAACTCGTCGTTCATCAGTTTGCTGTAATTGGGGGATAATTTGCTCATCAGCTCGTACGTGATGGAGTTTACCGTGTTGTACGCAAGGAAAATCTCCCCTTTACCGTTTTTCAGAAAACGGGCATCCGTGATGCCTCCTTCTGCATTGTCGATGTATTCGCGGTCCTTTTCGTCCATCAGGTTCAGGATGGAAATACGTTTGTCTCCGGTGACGATAGCTATATATTTGCCTTCCGGATGGAAATAGCAATAGCGTGCAGTTCCCATCGCATCGTAGCTTTGCAGAATGAAGAATGTACGGGTGTCGTAAGTCGTCAGTTTACCGTCAGCTGTGAGTATTGCCAATAGATTGTTGTCACTGGAAAAAGTAAAACAATTGATTTTCTCATCCGTTGAAATGCTTTTGCGTAATTCTTTGGACTGGAGATTCCAGATATTCAGAGTTGTACCATTGGATGCCGCAATGAAGAAATTATTGTTGCTGATGGCTATGTTTTCAGCTACAAAAGGTATTTCCATTTTGTATTGTAATTCGTACTGCCGGGTATCGAAGAAAAACAGTTCTTTGTTATTGCCGGATATGACGAGGCTTTTAGCATCCGGAGCGTAGCACAAAGATACGGGAGCTATGTCTTCATCGAACTCATGCGTTACTTTGTTAGCTGCCCATAAATCGTATACCGTTGCATTACTCTTTTTACCTTTGGCATGTACAATGGCAAACGAAGATCCTGCCGGATTAATCTTCAAGACAGATATGATACCCGAATTGCTCAATACGGAATTGCGTAGATTATAAGTCTTTTTATTATTGTAGTAATACGTTGAAAACAAGTAATTATCTATCCCTACAGGAGATACTTTCTGTGGATAAACATATTTTTGTTTTTCATCGTTGTTCGTTGTTTGAGCGAATAATTGTGGAAAACATAGACTGCAAAGTAAAAATAGAATAAAGTTTCTCATGTTTTATAACCTTTGCTCTACTTAGTCCCAACAGTAGATGTTAGTACTTACTGAAAGGCGTGGAACTACTTCAATTTCTGCTTATTCCTTGACTGTTCATGCTGGCTTATCCGGAACAGATATAAATTGAAAACGCCTTCTTTTCTGTCAAGCAAATTTAAACTAATATAAGTGAACAGAAAAGAGGGCTTGTAAAAGAATCTGCTTAGATTTAAAACAACGACGCTTAACTGGTTGAAAAAAATGTTTATGTGGTCTGTTTTTTACAAAAAATTCAGTGCTTCTTTTATTTTACTATAATGTCGTCTGCTTGCTGAAATCTCTAGATGACTGAATGGTGCATAAAGAATGCAGCGTAGTGTATTATTCTCTACAGATGAGAGATAGTCAATGTTCAGGATACAGTCTGTGTTTACCCGTATGAAAGAAGGACAAAAATTCAGTATATCTTTGGCTTTAGTGCTTAGTCGTAGTCTGTATTGTTCCATATTGGTCAAAGTCATTTGCCAACAGCGGGTATCCTCCGAATATTGAAAATACAGGATTTCTGACCGACGTAGCAACAACAGCCGGCTAATGGTTTGTACGGCAAACTTGCAGTCGTTGCTTAACAATTGGCGCATAGCCTGATCGAAGTTGATGGGGTTATTCGTTTTCTCCCTCTTTATTCTTTCTACAATTTGTTTAAGTTCATTTGTCTGGTATGGTTTTAATAAATAGTCGAAAGCAGAAGCACGCAGTGCATCCAGCATATATTTATCAAAGGCGCTGTAAAATATGACACGCATGTTATTACGTACATACGGGCGTATTTCCTGCAATAGTTCAATACCATTTATATAAGGCATTTCCACATCCAGAAATAACAAGTCAGGCTGGTATTGTATAATACTTTTCTTGGCTTTTTGTGAAGAGGTGATCGTATCCAGAATTTCTATTTCCGGATAAGCTTTCAAATCTTCTTCCAGATTGTGGATAGAGTTGATTTCATCATCAACGATAATTGTTTTAATCGTATTTGTCATTATTTTAGATATTGAATTGATAATTGAACGGAATGGTAATTGTCACTAAAGTGCCATGCTGAGACGGATCGGATATGCCTATATTCCGGATATCAAATATGATTTTCTCAGTATTTTTGCTGTTTAACAGTTCAATGGTACGGAATAACACTTTCAGTCCGTTTCCGGTGCTCCGTTTTGAATTGGAATGTTTTCCCGGATCATATCCGCTACCATTATCCCGGATAGATATGGAAAGATTTCTGTCTTCTTTCGAAATATGTATGGAGAGTGTATTTGTCTGCTCATCATTGTCTTCGAATGCGTATTTCAGTGCATTCTCCACGGGAATTTGTATACTCATGGACGGAATAAGGGTTTGTAGGGGAACTTGTTCGGTAATTTCCCATTCAATGTGTATTGTATTTGGGTTAGTTTCCTTACGAAGAGCAATATAGTTCTTTACTAATTCTATTTCTTCCTGAAGCTCTACTGCCATTTTTTCGGATGCCAGCAGGTTTCCCCGCAGCACTTGTATCAGCAGTTGCAACGGATGTGCCAGTTCGGAGTATTGTTTGAATGTGGGCATCACTGTATTCAATACATTAAACATATAGTGCGGAGATATACGGTTTCTGATGTTTTCCATACGCAGTTGTGTGGCTAATGCCATCTGGCGGTTATATCTTTGTTCATTCTTTCGACGGATATGAATGAAAATCAGTATGGCAAGCAGAACCGATATGATGAGTAATGCCAGGACTAGAATTATAATATTATGCTGTTGCGATAGTTTAATCTGATTATTGGATATGAGTATATCGCGTTTTAACAAGGTGGTATCCTGATTATATCGGTAATCAATTTCATTGATACTGTTGATGCTCCGTACGTTTCTGATAGAGTCGTCATATTGTTCCACGGCTATTTTATACTGGTAGGCTTTTTCAAAGTCTTTCTTCCGGGCATAATATTCCATTAGACGTTTGTTGTGCAGGTAGATGTATGACGGACCTATACGTAGAGGATTGTAGGGCTTTGAGAGATAATAGTTGGCTGTTGCCAGTTTATCTTCTTGCAATGCCAAGGCTGCTTGAAGACTGTTTATGTAGAAAACCACTTCCTCATTGGCAGTCGGTTCATTCATATAGTACGAACAGGATTTATCCAGATAGTAATGTGCGGAATCTGTTTTTCCGAGTAATGTGAAAATCTCTCCCAAGTTTGCTTCTACCAGGGCGCTCAATGAGGGCTGGCTAAAGTTCTGAACCACTTGGTAGGCTTGCTGGAAATAGGGTAGGGCTTCCGCATACTTCTCTTCGAAGTAAAGGCAATTTCCTTTTGAATTGGCAAATATATATTTTTCATGCTCCAGGCGATGTTCGGGATTCTGTTCTGCCAGGTCGAAATAATGGTGTGCCAGTGGAAAGTTGTGCAGGTTAGCATAGGTTTGTGCCAATCCTAAGTATATACTGAATTTTATATTCGTTGATCCTAGCGAATCGACTACCCAAAGAGCCTTTCTGTAATATTTGGCGGCTTGTGGCAAATCACCTGTCTGGCAATAAGCGTCTGCCAGATTTATGCAAATACTTTGTAATTCTCTGCGGTCGTCAGACTGGTATACTGCATTGTAAGCATGGTGGAGGCAAGCAATGGAAGAATCTTTTTGGTTCACTCCTTGCAGTAGTGTGGAGCGATGGTTCCATGCATTGGCTTTGAGGGCGGAAGTTCCGGGATAACGGTCGCAGAAGTCCAGAACTTTCTGATTAAGGTACAGGGCACTATCAGCATTTCCTTGCAGATAAAAGCATAATCCTACGAACAGATCCAATTTGTAAAATTCCGTGCTGTCGGTCAAGCCTTTTTGTGCTTTTTTGAATTCATCTTTCATCTTGACAGGATAAGTATATATCGAGTCATATCGGCTGATTAATAATAAATCGATAGCGGTTGGCTTCGGCATTTTATTGACCTCTTTACGTTGTGAGGTGCATGATAGTAAAACAAGTAAAAATATACAGATGTATATGATTCTTTTATTGTAAATGCTTATTCTCATGATGTTGTTGTGTTATAGCTTTTCGGGAACAAATATAATCTTTTTTAGGATTTAAGTGAGATTTTCTTAAATCAGAAACAGTTGCACTTGCTGGTTTCTATGCTTATCTGGTGGAAAAGTAAGCTTATCTGGTTTTTAATTACGTTCGTTTTTTTTAAGGATATAACAGATTATTATGTGGTAACCTGTAATGGAAGGTAGTTTTTGGTCTAAACCTCTTTCGGTTGGTATCAAGTTTGCATTTTCTTCGCTTCTATAGAGAGATGAAAAAAGCGAAGCTGGTACGAGGAGGGTATAAGGAAGGTACGAACCGGGAACGATGGGGATGTTTCTGGTCTGTTTGTCGGTAAGAAGATTGCGTAAAAGCTTTTTGAATCTCACCACAGATTACACAGATGCACACAAATTAAAAGTCAAAAGCTGATTTATTAATCTGTGTGCATCTGTGTAATCTGTAGTGAAGTAGAATTTATCTTTTTGGGAAATCAGTTATAGCGTATCTAAACTTATTGGTTTAGCAATTCTTTCGCCCTTTCCAATGCTACATTAATGTTCGGGCAGATATTCTTCTCGCCCAACAGTTCGTAGAAGCCGGATTTTTCCAATGCTTTGTGCACTTTTTCATTCACGCCGGAAAGTACGATAGTGGTTTTTTCGCGTTGCGCCATCTGGCAGAGGCTAGTCAGGTTGTGGATACCTGTTGAATCGATGAAGGGTACTTTCCTCATACGTATAATGCGCACTTTGGGACGGTCTCCCAGTCTGGACATGATTTCTTCGAACTTAGTAGCAATACCGAAGAAGTAAGGGCCATTTATCTCATACACTTCCACGCCCTTGGGAATGGACAGGTTTTCTTCATCTTCTTTGCTGTTAGATTCTTCATTCAGATTAATCTCATCTTTGATAACAGAAATTTCAGTGGTTTCCATCACACGATGCATGAAAAGTACACAAGCTATGACAAGACCCACTTCAATAGCAATGGTTAAGTCGAAAATAACTGTCAGGAAGAAGGTAATCAGCAATACGGTGACGTCTGATTTCGGATTCTTCAGTAGTGCCTTGAATGTGCGCCAACCACTCATGTTATAAGAGACAATCACCAGTACACCTGCCAGACAAGCCATTGGAATATATTGTGCCAGGGGCATCAGGAACAGAAGGATAAGTAATAACACCACTGCATGTACCATACCTGCAACGGGGGTTTTACCACCATTGTTTATATTAGCCATTGTACGTGCAATGGCACCGGTGGCAGGAATACCACCAAACAGGGGTGTTATTAGGTTGGCAGCTCCTTGTGCTATCAATTCCGTATTGGAATCATGCTTGTCACCGATAACACCATCCGCTACCGTAGCGGAAAGCAGCGATTCGATGGCTCCTAATACCGCAATGGTAATGGCTACAGGAAATAAGTCCTGAATAGCCTCCCAGTTTAGTGAAGGCATTACTGCATCCGGCAGTTCCGCCTTGATACTGAAGCGGTCGCCAATGGTATCTATACAATTGATTCCAGCATAAGTTTTCATCAGATATACCGCTACCGTTACTACAATAATAGCAATCAGCGATCCCGGTATCTTCTTTGAGAATTTCGGGGTTATGGCGATAATTGCAATACTTACGATGCTGACAATTGTATTCCACCAGTTGATAGTATCGAAATGCTGGAAATAGATCATCCATTTCCCGACAAAATCTCCGGGAACCTTTTCACCACCGAAATTAAGTCCGAAGATATCGGCTATCTGCGTGGTGAAGATAGTGACGGCAATACCACTGGTAAATCCCACGATAATAGGATAGGGGATAAACTTGATTACAGCACCCAGCTTGAATATCCCTAACAGGATAAGAATGACTCCTGCCATCAGCGTGGCAACAATCAGTCCCGCTTCTCCATATTGCTGGATGATGCCATAGATAATGACGATAAAAGCTCCCGTGGGACCACCGATCTGTACTTTGCTACCTCCCAACATGGAGATAATGAATCCGGCAATGATTGCCGTGATAATACCTTTTTCGGGTGATACACCGGATGCAATACCGAATGCAATGGCAAGCGGGAGAGCGACGATACCTACTATGATACCGGCCATCAGGTCTGCCATGAATAATTCTTTCGAGTAGTTCTTCAAAGCCGTGAATAGCTTTGGTCTGAATTCGAACGCTTTCATAGATAATCTGTACTTTTTGTGAAACGAGGTGCAAAATTAGACAAAATAATGCATATATTGGTTGATTGCTTTCAAATATATTATATTTGCAGCAGCTAACTGTAATATTATGAAATCACGACTGCTTATATTCTTTCTTTTTCTTTCTATTTTTAATATATATGCTTCGGATGTGAAGTTTTATAATATTAATGCGATGTATGGAATTTCCATGCGGGAGATGGCCTCTGTTTGTAAAGATGGGAATGGTTTTATCTGGGCTTCCTCTAAAACGGGTATATTGAGAATTACGGAAAGTGATTATCGTATTTATCAGCTTCCTTATAAAACAGCCAATATCATAAATGTCAAATTGGCCTATAATAATTCATTTTTAATAGCATATACGAATAATGGGCAATTTTTTCATTATAATGAACTGTATGACCGGTTTGATTTATTTCTGGATCTTAGAATATCTTTCAATAATACTTTTTTAAGTGTAGGTAAAGTTGTTATTGATGATGAACAGGCTCTCTGGATTCCTACGTCCGGGGGATTGTGCAAATATAAAAATGGAATATTTACCCAAATAGGTGAGGCGCCAATTCGAACACAGTGCATAACGTCTTATGATCAGACACATCTGCTTGTAGCCAGTCAAGACAGTATTAGATTATTAAATACAAATACGTTGAAACAAAAAAGTATATGTGGAATAGAAGATATGTTTCAGATAAATACTCTTTTTTATGATCATAAAAGAGAGGTTGTATGGATAGGAACTTCCACTGATGGTCTTTTCTATCTGGACATGAAAAAGAAAACGTTATTGCCATTTTCTAATTTCCCAAAGCAACCTATCGCAGTGATAACGGAAAGTTCGGATTCAACATTGTTAGTCGGAATCGACGGGCAGGGAGTATGGGAATTGGATAAGGATAAAAAAAAGGTTCTGAATATTTTGAAAGAAGATATTGATAATCCTTTCTCTCTTCGTGGAGATGGGGTTTATGACATCTTTTGCGACGGTCAGCAGAGGGTGTGGGTCACTACCTATACTGGTGGGCTTTCTTTCTTCGACTGGAAATCTCCCTTAATTAATCAAATTACCCATCAGGTTAATAATCCGAATTCTTTAGGGAATGATAATGTAAACAAGATATTGGAAGATAGCAAAGGGGATATCTGGTTTGCTACAAATAATGGGATAAGCAGGTGGAGAGTCGCCACTAATGAATGGGATACTTATTATCAGAATAAACAGGAACAGGCACAGGTTTTTCTGGCTTTATGTGAAGATGACGAAGGAAATATCTGGGCAGGTTCGTTCTCATCCGGGTTTTATGTTTTAGATCGGAATACCGGAAAAGAATTGGTTCATTATCCGCGGAATACATCGGAACTGAAATCTGACGGTAAATTCATAATGAATATATATAAGGACAGTGAGGGTGATATCTGGATTGGAGGTATCCAAGATGTAATATGTTATTTAACAAAAGAAAAGCGTTTTCATACGTATGGTGCACAGCCCATGCGTACGTTTATGGAGTTTTCTCCGGGAAAAATGCTGTTGGCCTGTACTTATTCTGTGCTTTTGCTAGACAAGGAAACAGGGAAAATCACTTTCTTACCGGAATGTCTTGCACAGGATATTTTAGTAATGGGAGATGATATTTGGGTGGCTACTTCCGGAGACGGATTGCTGCACCATAACTACACGACTCGTGAAACTCATAAAATAACAGTGGAATCCGGATTGCCATCTAACTATGTGAATAGTGTCATGTATGATAATGGATATTTATGGTTAGGAACGGAAAATGGATTGTGCCGCTATAATCCTGCCGACAGCACGGTGCATGCTTATTATTCTACTTTAGCTCTCTCCAGTGCTTCATTCAATGTGAATGCCAGCTGCAAATTACGTAATGGCGAATTGATGTGGGGTACAAATAATGGGGCGGTAATGTTTAACCCCGACAAATTATATCATACCCAGCTCAACGGGGAGATTTATTTCCAGAATATCACTATTTCCGGTAGTTCTATCAGAGAAAATCAGGATTTGTTGCGTGGAATTCCGGTGAATAAGCAAACAGATATTTCATTCAAATATGATCAGAATACTTTGACGCTTGAGGTATTGCCTATTGGCGTTTCTTCCAAAGAAATAAAATTTTCATGGAAAATGGAAGGGCTTGATACAGAATGGTCACATCCTTCCAATCAGCAGATAATCACTTATACCAATATTCCTAATGGGAATTTCCGGCTTAAAGTAAGAATGTACAATAATTCACTTTCTCAGATAGTCGATGAACGTACATTGGACATACACGTTATTCCGCTTTACTGGCAGACGTGGTGGTTCCGTCTGGTGGTATTCATTATTATAATGAGCATTACATTCTTTGTGCTTAAATTCTATATAAACCGTTTGAAACAGCGTCATGCTGAAGATAAAATCCGTTTTTTCACAAATACGGCTCATGATCTTCGTACATCGATAACGTTGATAAACGCGCCTATTCAGGAATTGAATAAAGAGAAAGAATTATCAGACAAAGGGCATTATTATCTGAATCTGGCTACGGAACAGTCTGAACGTTTATCTAATGTTGCAACCCAACTCCTGGATTTTCAGAAAGTGGATATGGGGAAAGGACAACTGTTTCTGGTAATGGTTGATATTGTTAAATTGGTGTACAGGCGGAAAACAATGTTCAAGTCTACGGCGGGAAAAAAGAATGTTATATTGGAGTTTGTCTCTAACAGGGAATCTTATATGTCAGCTGTCGATGAATTGAAAATAGAGAAAGTGGTTGATAACTTGATATCTAATGCGATAAAGTATTCTCATACGAATGGTAGGGTGGAACTTACATTGAATTGTAATGAGTACTATTGGAGCTTGGAGGTAAGAGATTATGGATTGGGTATCTCGGATAATGCTCAGAAGAAGCTGTTCAAAGAGTTTTATAGGGGAGATAATAAGGTTAATTCACGCATGGTAGGTTCCGGGATAGGCCTGTTGTTGGTGAAGAATTACGTTTTGATGCATGAGGGAAAAGTCTCACTTGAAAGTAAGGAGAATGAAGGTTCTTTATTCAAAATAAACATCCCTTATAAAGAAGTGGTTGAGGTTGCACCTGCTGAACATGAAGAGCCGGGGAATATCACATCTGCTGATGGTCCGTCTGATCAATCGGAATATAAAAAGGAAGATGATAAGTCCGAAAAGAAGAAATCTATATTAATCGTAGATGATAATAAAGATTTGCGGAACTTCCTGAAGTGTTCTTTTGAAAATCAATATAACATCTTAGAGGCTGGCAATGGCAATGAAGCATGGGAATTACTTCAAAAGGAATCTCCAGAATTGATTATTTCGGATGTGATGATGCCTGATATGGATGGCTTTGAGTTATGTAAATTGATCAAATCTACTTTTGAAACTTCGTATATTCCGGTGATTCTGCTAACTTCACTTTGTGATAAAAGTGACCAGTTGGAAGGTTTAGGTTTGGGAGCGGAGGACTATATCACGAAACCTTTCGATATATCACTTTTGGAGCAACGAATAAAGTCCCTTATGCGGAACCGGGAGATTGTCAGAGAGAAAGCTTTGAAATTGATAAAGTCGGATAATGATGAGCAACAGGTTATTTTGAACAATGAGCTTAACGATCATTTTGTGAAAAAAGCAGTGGAAGTGATTCATAATAATATGCAAAATCTAGATTTTGATAAGGAAAGCTTTGCTATGGAAATGCATGTGAGCGGTTCGTTATTGTATAAAAAAATAAAAGCACTGACAGGTCAATCACCTATTGACTTTATTAAATCCATTCGTTTAAACCGGGCTTTGGAATTACTCCAATCTCATAAGTACACTATCACGGAAGTTAGCGAACTTTGTGGTTATTCCAGTATCAGTTACTTTAGTACGGTGTTTAAAAAGTACTTTGGCAAGTCTCCTACAGAGGTCTAATTTACTTCTTTTTCCTGTTTTTTATCGTTTGTAGTATAGATTATCTAATATCTAAAATTATATATCTAATATCTAAAAGTGTATTGGGTACACTTCTGTAGCTTTGTATATCGATGTACGGAATGTATGTCGATGGAGTTATTGTTATGTTAAATCTAATCAAGTTAATCTTATGAAATGTATGTATGATGATGACGGTTAAGTCAACGATTATGTAAAGACTGTAAAATCAGAGATAACCGTAGCGATGCATATCACTTTCGGTAATCTGTAATGAATTTCATGTGGCTTTGACATTTAAAGGGGGGCTGGTGTCAATGGCTGCCGTTATGAATGAAAAACATAGAACCCCATTACTTATATATTATGAAGAACAACAAGCTTTATTTTGTTTTTCTTTTCTTAAGTATTTTGTTCGCAAGTTGCAATGGCGAAGAAGTAATTGAGAAATGGCCTGAAATAGGCAACTATTATGATTCGAGCAAGCCTATTGAGTTAAAATCCATGTCACCCGACTGGGGAAGAATCAACGATTCTTTTATTATCAAAGGAAACTTTCCGGTTGACACGACCGGAAAAGTCAAAGTTTTCTTTGCCGACAAGGAAGCTGTTATCGTAAACAACAATGGAAATGAATTGTATGGGCTTATCCCCAAGCAGATGCCCGGTTATAACGAGATAATATTGGAAGTGGAGGGTAAAAAGTACACCTCTGACAATGTGAAGTTTAAGTACTATCAGACTCAATCTGTGAAAACAATATTGGGAAAATTTGGTGAAGACGGCTGGACATCGTCAGATGACAGTAAAATAGAAGAATTCCGAATGAATGAGTGTACGGGAATTGTAGCTGTTGCAGGACAAAAAAGTGATAATTTCATTTTCGTTGGAGGAGGATGGGGCGACCGTACCTATTTTGTGTCATTAGAGGATAATGTGGTGATTCGTCTGATTAATATTGGTTATATGGGGGCTGTTGCAGTTGATAGTTCAAGGGAAAAAGTGAGTATCATGCCCCGTAATGGAGGTGCTTTATACACAGCTTCCCGTGCGGATGGATGGGTTTTAAACTCTCTTGGTCTCACAATACCTTTCCAAGGCGATTGCCAGGGGGCATTGGCTTATGCCGAAGATGATCGCTATTTGTATGCAATGTCCGGTGATGGTCTTTATGAAATAGATTTGGAAGATAAAGGTTATACAAAGTTATTTGCTACATCAGATTACCCGGCTTTTGATGGAGTGAACACCGGTCAGTGGAGGCATTATCTGACTTATAGTAAATATGATAAGTGCTTTTTTGCCTCTTATCCTGAGAGTAATGGTATTATGAAGATATGGAAAGATACTTCGGGCGCATGGCAAGTGGAACGCTATGCCGGCTTCCAACCGGGATGGTTGGCTACAGCTTTTGGAGATAGATTGACGGATGCCGTATTGAAAGAACCTTGCGGAATGGCGGTGAATAGTAGCGGTGAACTCTATGTATGTTGCAAAAATAGCCATTGCATTGTGAAAATCAAAGGAAGGCTTGTCTCTTTGGTAGCAGGAGCTCCTGATCAGGCAGGAAGACTAAACGGATTCCCTACGGATGCATTGTTTGATAATCCATTGTGTATTGCTTTGGATTCGGAAGAGAACTTCTTCATTGGTGAAGAATCTTCAAAGGCCATCCGGAAAATGACAATTGAATAAAAGTAGAAATCATATAAAATGAATCAAGATGAAGATTAAACATATATTACTGTTTCTCATAGCATGGGTAAGCTCTATGAGTTTGGCCTATGCGCAACAGACTGTGGTAGCTTCTGGTTCGGTTATGGACGAGAAAGGCGAACTCTTAATCGGAGTATCGATTTCTGTAAAGGAAGTTCCTTCTATGGGTGCCATTACGGATATTGACGGTCGTTTCAAGATAGGGGGTATCAAAGCCGGGCATACGTTGGTCATATCCTATGTGGGGTATGATCCTCAGGAGATAAAAATGAACAAGAGCAACGAGCGCATGCGCGTAGTGTTGAAGGAGAGTTCGAATGTAATGGACGAGGTTGTGATTACGGCATCGGGTAAGGTACAGAAGAAGATTAATGTGACAGGTGCCATTACCGGAGTTGAGGTGGCTACGCTGAAAACTCCTGCCACTTCCATAAGCAACATGTTGGGCGGACGCGTTCCGGGCATCATTTCCGTTACACGTAGTGGAGAGCCGGGCAAGGATTTCTCCGAGTTCTGGGTACGTGGTATCAGTACCTTTGGTGCCGGACAGGGAGCTTTGGTGTTGATTGACGGTGTCGAAGGCAACTTGAATACGCTTGATCCCGAAGACATTGAGAGTTTCTCTATCTTGAAGGATGCCTCTTCTACGGCGGTTTACGGTGTACGTGGTGCCAACGGTGTGGTATTGGTAAGTACCAAGAAGGGTAAAGCCGGAAAACTGAATTTGCAGGTAAAGGCAAATGCCGGTATCTCTTATTCTCCTCGAATGCCCAAATATGTACGTGCTGCGGAATATGCGGCACTCGCCAACGAAGCTGCCGTGACACGTGGACGTATTCCTGTCTATTCCGATGTGGATGTGGATTTGTTCAGGAACCACATGGACCCTGATTTTCATCCGGATGTGGATTGGAGGGATGTTATCTTGAGAGATTATACCTGGAACCAGCAATACTTCCTGAGTGCGTCGGGAGGCGGTGAAGTAGCTCGCTATTACATCAGTGCCGGTTTTACGACAAAAGATGCCATCTTTAAACAAGATAAAGGGGTAAACAAATACAATACGAACGTAAACTACAACAAGTTCAATTTCCGTGCTAATGTGGATGTGAATGTCACTTCCACCACTACGCTTTCGCTGAATGAAGAGACTGTGATTGTTACTCAGAATTATCCGGGATATGGAAACGACAGTAAGGTATTGTGGCAGGCACAATCCAATCTGACTCCGGTGACAGTACCGTTGATGTACACCACAGGGCAGGCACCTGGATATGGCACTGATAAATCGAATATTAGTCCGTATGTATTGTTGAATATGACGGGTTATCGCAAGTTCTATTCCAATGATAATAAAATCACGATGCAGCTTAATCAGGATTTGAAGATGATAACTCCCGGACTGAGTATTGCAGGATTGGTCAACATTAATTCGATAGGTGCGAGAACCCAAGTTCGCGAAAAAATGCCGGCCATTTATTATGCTCATGGTTATAAACGTGATGGAACACTCGATTTGGAGAAAATATCTGATGCAGTGGAGCGATATGTATATGTAGAGTTGGTGAATCCGTTGGGCAACTTGGTGGAGAGAGTGAAAATAAGACCGGACTCTTTGGGATGTTTTTACGGACATATTCCATTGGGTGAAGATCTGCCGGAAGGCAACTATTCTCTCAGAGCCTACACTTGGTTCATGCAGAATATAGGTGAAGAGTACTTTCCCCATAAACTGATTTATATATCCGATCCCGTATCTGAAGCGATATCTCCGGAAATCAGTTATTCTGCTGAAAACAACGACGTTCATGCGGAAATACATTTTCTCAGTAAACCGGACAACCGATCCGTCACTCCCACACAAGCCATTCTTTTCCCCGATGGAGACAGGGACAAAGAAGGAAAAGTCTTATCATTGGAAGGGGAAAATATCCATTACACTTTCAAGAAGAAGGAGATTCCTGCTTCGCGCACGTTTTTGTTACAGACAGTGTATGACGGAAAAATTTCCAATCGCTATTTCAGAATCCCCGAATTGAGTAAAACCTTTGATGTGGCTTTCTTCCCCGAAGGAGGTCATGCAGCTCAATCCACCACGATCAAAATGGCATTTAAGGCCATCGATGCAGATGGTTTGTCTACAGAGGTAGAAGGTCAAGTATTTGACGAAGAAGGTCAGGTATGTGCCGATTTCAAAAGCCAGCATTTGGGTATGGGGAGTTTTCGGATGTATTATGTTCCCGGAAAAAAGTATCATGCCGTTTGTAGTGACGGAACAGGTGTTTCCAAGCGTTTTGATTTGCCCGAACCTTCTCCGGATGCTATTTCCCTGAATACACTTTGGTCTAGAGATTATTTGCGGGTAAGTCTTTCCAAATCACCCGATACCCCATTGGGCACTTCGCTGACACTGGTGGCGCATTTGCGGGGCATCGTTCTGTATGCACAACCCTGGGATGATAAACAAAATTATGTTGACTTTGAAAAAGACTTTTTTCCGGCGGGCATCGTTCATTTTCTGCTGGTTGATGAAGGAAGAAACATTCTGAGCGAACGTTTAGTGTTTTCTCTGCAAAAAAGTGCACTGGCGCAGACTGAAGTCCGGCTTGACCGTGAAAACTACTTGGCAAGAGAGAAGGTAGATATGGATATACAGATTAAAGATATAAATGGAAACCCCATGTCAGGCAACTTCGCACTTGCAGTTGTTGACAGAACAGACGTGAAGCCGGATACCGTTTCCAACATTGTTTCCACCTTATTGCTCACTTCCGATCTTAAAGGACACATTGAGTCACCGTTGAGTTACCTGCAGGATAGCCGCAGTTCTTCCTATGCCCTGGATTTGCTGATGATGACACAAGGCTGGCGGAAATACAACATACCGGAGGTATTGAAAGGCAACGTAACCAGCGCATTGCCCTATAATTTGGAACTGGGTGATGAAGTTTCCGGTAAAGTAGAGGGCTTGTTTTCTGCATTGAAAGAGGGAAATATCTCTTTGCTCGCCCTTAAAGATTCACTCATCGGGACAGAACTGACGAAGCCTGACCGGAATGGGCGGTTTGTATTCGATAAACTGGAATATCCCAGTGGTACTCACTATATTGTCCAGGCGCTCAGCAAGAAAGGTTCTTCAAAAGTTTTTATCGAACTGGATCCTTACAAATCGTTTCCTGCTCCCCGAATCGGGTGTATTCCCCGCATTGAAAAGCCGCATATCGAGGAGAACTATATGGCAAAGATGGATCAGAAGTATACGATAGAAAATGGAATGAGAGTTTATAATCTGGCGGAAGTGATAGTGACAGGTAGAAGAGAGAGAGTTGTAAAAACGGAATCTCCCTTTTATTCGGTGGGAGTTTCGAAGGTGCTGACGGAAGAGGATGTAAAAAAAGGACATTTTATTTCTACATACGACCTCTTGCGACGTTTGCCGGGTATTACTATCACGAATAATGAAGTGCGTTATCGATTTGCTCCGGTCATGGTGTTGCTGGACAATGTTCCCGAAGAAAACTTTGATTTTGACCTGTTGGACGTGGATGACATCAAAGATGTTTTTTACTCCCCTGCCACTTCTGTCGGTCCTCTTTACGGGGCGGCTGCGGGAAATGGTGCCATAGTAGTCACTACGAAGAATGGGTTTGTACAGAAAAATAAAATGAATAGCAACATGCAGACTATTACGACTTTAGGTTATCAGCAAACTGTAGAATTCTACTCACCGGCGTATGACACGGAAGCAAAGAAAGAATCCGTCAAGCCAGACTTACGTTCTACGATATACTGGAATCCGAGCGTGCAGGTTGATGAATCGGGAACTGTTCAAGTCAGCTTTTATACAGCCGATTCTGCTGCCGATTATGGGGTAGTGATAGAAGGTGTTTGTACATCGGGTAATCTCATTTATTCAGGTGAAAAAGTAATATCGCGGCATAGCGATTCTTATTAATTTTTTGTTGAAGTAATTTAAATATATAGCTTATGAAAAACATTACAAACGTATTTTACGAATTTCTTATAGCTTTATGCTGTTTGATGTCTTCTTCCGCACTTTGGGCATGGGAAGATATGTCGATGCCTCGACTGCATGTTGAAGGCCGTTACCTGGTAGACCCGCATGGGAATAAAGTGAACCTGCATGGGTTTGCGCAGACCTATAGTCCGTGGTTCAATGAGATGGGGCAGAAGTGGGACAATTATGATGTGGAGAAATGCTTGAAATACAATCAAGGGTTGATTGATGACATTATGGCTGCCGGTTGGAAAATGAATTTTCTTCGATTACATATGGACCCGTATTGGTCAAATTCTCCGGGAATTCATGTAGAAGGAGAGAATGACATTTCAGCATTCGATTTCAATCGGTTTAAAAACTATCTTGATAGGGTATTTATTCCAATGGCGGAATATGCTGTCTCGAAAGGACTTTATGTAGTCATGCGTCCTCCCGGAGTATGTCCGGAAAAAATAGCTGTAGGAGATGAGTATAATCAGTATCTCATTAAAGTATGGACACACGTAGCCCAACATCCGAAATTGAAGAATCATCCCAACATTATGTTTGAACTGGCCAACGAACCGATTAATATACTTGGTCCCGATGGTACTTACGGAGCCGGTTCGCAGGGACACTTCGATAAACTGAAAGAGTATTTTCAGTCGGTGGTAGATGCGATGCGTGCACAAGGTTGTGGTAACATTCTTTGGATACCTGGTCTGGGTTATCAAGGGTTGTATAAAGGGTTTGCCGTCAATCCTATCGAAGGAGATAACATCGGTTATGCGGTACATCTCTATCCGGGTTGGATGGGAAGTGATGGAGAAAATGGGGATGGTGGTTCCAGTACGGGAGGCTATGAACCTTTCCAGAAAGGATGGGATGATTCCGTAGCTCCGGTAGCATCATTCGCGCCTATCATGATAACAGAAATGGATTGGGCACCGTCAAAATATAACGCTTCGTGGGGGAAGGCTCATACCGGTACATTCGGTGGTCCCGGTTTTGGAGCAAATATGAAACATATTGTAGATAATTCGGGTAATGTAAGCTGGCTTATTTTTACGGGTGCTGATTTGTTGGCAAAATTTAAGGATACTCCACCTGCTGAGGGAGAAGCGTACACCTTCCTGACCGATCCCGAAGCCTGTCCGTGGCCTACCTATCATTGGTATCAGGAGTATGCAAAGGAAAATTATCCACGTCCTGATTTTACTTATCAGTCACATAGTGATAATGGGGATGGCACATACACTAATCCTGTTATATTCGGTGACTTTCCTGATCCGGATGTAATTCGTGTGGGTGATGTCTATTATATGGTATCCACCACCATGTACATTTTCCCCGGAGCCACCATTCTGAAATCTTATGATTTGGTGAACTGGGAGTATTGCTGTAATCCGTTGGAGCGCATAGAGGCATCCGATGGTTATAATCTTGAAAATGGTCAGAACCGTTACAGCCGTGGCCAGTGGGCAACAGCTCTTCAATATCATAACGGCAAGTTCTATCTCCTGTTTACTACACTGGATGAAGGTGGATACCTATTGACCACTACCGACATTGAAGGTGAATGGGAAAAGAAGAAGCTAAATGATGGCTTTTATGATTGCGGATTACTTTTTGATAATGATAAAATATACGTAGTTTACGGTATCAACCAGCTTCGTATAGCCGAATTGGATGAAGATTTCAATAAAATTCCCGGCAGTGATAAGGATGTGGTTAAATGGTCTTTCCGCGAAGGGCTTGAAGGGAGCCGTTTGTATAAGATAGGTGAGTATTATTACATTTACTCTACGTATGGAGGATGGCCTGCTTTTCAAACTGTTTTCCGCTCCAAGGATATCTATGGACCTTATGAGGAAAAGAAGCTGATAGACGATGACAACATTCATCAGGGAGCTTTGGTAGAAACGCAGACCGGAGAGTGGTGGACTATGCTTTTCTATGATAAAGGTGCTTATGGACGATTCCCTAACCTGCAACCCGTAAAATGGGTGGATGGCTGGCCTGAAATAGGTGAGAACGGAAAAGGAGTCACTACCTATCGTAAGCCCGATGTTGGCAGGGAATACCCCATAAAGTCATTGCCTACCAATGATAATTTCAGGCACTATAAATTAGGATTGCAATGGGGATGGAATCATAATGCGGACAGATCAAAATGGTCGTTGACTGAACATGCCGGTTATTTGCGGTTGTATACGGCAAATGTTACCGACAGCCTGCATAAAGCCAAGAACACATTGACTCAGAGAATTCTGGGGTATCCTCAGGACTTGGAACATTCCTATGGTACGGTCAGGATGGAGATAGGCGAGATGCAGGAAGGCGATGTGGCAGGATTGGCAGTATTTCAGGACCCTTATGCGTTTATTGGCGTTAAAGTCATAGATGGGCAGAAGCGGTTGGTTTATACCACTGCCCCTGTAGTATCGTCGGCTGCAAAATCGGAGCAGATAGGAGAAGTGGTCACTGAACAGGTAATCTATTTGCGCGCTATTGCCAATTACAACACAGGTAGGGCAAGCTTCTATTACAGCCTGGACAACAAGACCTATACGAAATTTGGGGATAACCTGAACATGAAGTATGATCTGACGGTATTCACGGGCAATAAGTTCGCTATCTTTAATTATGCAACTGTCCAGACAGGTGGCTATGTGGATGTAGACTGGTTCTCTACCGAACCGGAGTTTGATGAAGCATTCTATTTTGACGACTCTTTTGAGGGGTATAGTGAAGAATCATTGACCTTAACCGAATTGACCATCAATGGAAAAGAAGAGCTCACTTTGCTTACCGGCAAATGATGGCTTGTAAACAGCCATAAGCAACCATAACCATTTAGAATAAAGTCGCTGAAATCCAGCGACTTTTATTTTTGTGTCTATTCCTGTCAATTCTGACAGACTGCCGATTTTCAGCATCTTTTTGTACCATAATTCTACCGCCGAACAAATAAGCGGGCTTCTCGCACTCATCATAGCGACATCTTAGGCACGATGTGAGACGCTATGAGAATGAGCGGAACCGCTATAGAAGACACAGCGTGAGACGCTGTGAGAAATTGTGAGACGCGTTGAGACGAAATCGACGAAATTAAAGGCGACTAATACATGGAGGTACAGAGAAAATGCCAGTGGTGCGGCAAACCATTTATAGCACACACGATGGTAACACGGTTTTGTAGCAAATCGTGTACAGAAAAAGCGTATAAGGACAAGAAGCGCAAGCAGAAATTGCAGGAGTACGAGGCGAAGCAAAACGAGCAACCAATGCAGGAAGTCGGCATTGTGGGAGGCAAACCGTTCCTCTCCCCTGCCGAAGCCGCTACCCTTTTAGGCATCAGTCGTGCCACCATCTATCGGCACATGGCTGCCGGTATCATTCGGGCGTTGCAACTTCGTGGGCGCACCATCATACGCAAATCCGACATTGAAAAGATGTTCGACAATGCGCCCGACTACAAGAAACGCAGCTATGGACGGAAACAGACCGTCCTCTATTACACCACGAATGAGATTTTGGAGAAATACCAAATCCAGAAGAAAACCCTGTATCGTCGCTGCAAACTATACAACATTCCAAAGGTTGAAGAAGGTAACCGTGTATTCTACAACCGCACCCTCATAGACAAGTATTTTGCCGACCTTGCCGAAGAAATCAATCCGGACTGTTATTATACCCCGGAGCAGGTCATGGAAAAATACGCCATGAGCCGTAATGCCGTTGTCACCTTTGCCCTGCGGCACAATATCCCCCGAATCAACCGTCACCACGAGGTGTATTATTCCCGTGCTCATATAGATGCTATCAAAGAGAAACAGGACAAGCTGAATCCTGACTATTATACCTATTCGGAAATCACCGAGAAATACGGGCTTACCAAGATAAACATCAGCTATTATGTCAACAAATACGATATAACGAGGTTCAAGCAAGGAAGCCGGACTATGGTGTTGCGCACCGAATTTGACAAGGTATATCGTGAGCACCGGGACGGTACATATACACCCAAGAAGCGCGAAAGCAAATCCGATCAGCAGATACAGAAAGAGTCTTTTACAATTCCCGACGGATATTATTCGTCAGAACAGATTGCAGTCACATATCAGATGACCAAGAAAACCATTTGTAGGCTGTGCCGTGAAAACGACATCCCGAAAATCAGTCACGGAGGATTCAACTATTACGAACAACTGGCAGTAAACCGTTTCTTCGCCAAATACAAGGCTGCTGACAATATCAAAGAATGGATTGGCGCAGAACAGATGGAAGCAATATACGGTATGAGTAAAGATGCCAGATGCTCGTTTGTACATCGCCACAAAATCCCCTCACGTGTAGTTTACGGTAAAGTCCAATACTCCAAAGACCATATCGACATTATCAAGAACGGCGGTTTCGACCAACGCGAAAAGTATTACAGCGTAGCTGAAGCCATGGAAAAATATGGTTTGCGCAGGGATGATGTCTATAACTATGCACGCTATAACAACATCCGAAAAATGCACCACGGCAAATCCATGTTCCTGCTGAAAGAGGATTTTGACAAGGTGATGGCTGAAAAATCCGTCACCTGAAAATTATTCCATACAGACAGGAAAATTACTCCTGACGATTATAGGTCTGCATTGAACCATTTCGTTGGTTTGCAGCAAATTAGTAACAATAATATAATATAGTAGAGTATGCACGAATGTAAAACTGTAACATTGAGGACAAGACCTCTAAAGAACAAAATGTTGTCGTTCTATCTGGATTATTATCCGGGATATAGAGACAAGGAAACGATGAAAGTAATCCGTCACGAATCGCTTGGCATTTATATCTATGCCAATCCGAAGAACAAACGGGAGCAGAATTTCAACGATGTAATGACCGAGAAAGCCGAAGCCATCCGTTGTCGCAGATTTGAATCGATTGTAAATGAACGGTATGACTTCTTCGACAGGTACAAACTCAAGGGTGATTTCTTGGAGTACTATCGCCAGCAGCTCCGCAAGCACGACCAGAAATGGGAGTTCGTTTATCTCCATTTCAAGAACTTCGTACACGGCAAATGCACCTTTGAAGAAATAGACATCGACCTGTGCAACAAGTTTCGGGAATACCTTCTGAGCGCCAAAAAACTAAGACGCAACGGACGTATCACACGAAACTCTGCATCAGGATACTGGTCTACTTTCAGAGGATTCTTGAAAATACTATATCGTAATGGGATGATAAAGACCAATGTCAATGACTTCTTGGAAAAGATTGAAACAGAAGACACTATGAAAGAAGCTTTATCTGTTGAAGAATTGTACCAGTTAGCTGAAACGCCATGTAAAAAGCCTATTGTGAAAATCGCATCGCTGTTTTCCTGTATGACCAGCTTGCGCATCAGCGATATCCTCGTCCTACGTTGGGAAGATATAGTGGACTACTCTGCCGGAGGGAAATGTGTGCATATCATCACACAGAAAAACAAAGCGGAAGACATCATTCCCATCAGCGAGGAGGCATTAGGGCTGATAGGATACAGTTCTGAGAAGAAAGGTCTGGTATTCAAGGGACTTATGCGTAGTTGGACACAAGTACCAATGAAAGAGTGGATTCATTCTGCCGGAATAACCAAGAACATAACATTCCATTCATATCGGAGAACATTCGCAACCCTCCAAGGTGCTGCCGGTACAGACATCCGTACCATACAAAGCTTGATGGCGCACAAAAGCATCACCACCACGATGCGTTACATGAAAGTCGTGGACAGCAACAAGCGTGAAGCCAGCAAGAAAATCACTTTGACACGCAAGGGTTGAACTCCCCTATTTTGCCCCATTACATAGGCTTAGAGTATGATTTTCGAGAGATTATCATACTCTAAGCCTATATTTTCTTAAAAATTGACCGATTTACTGCACTTATTTATAACTATCTGGAAATGTGCTTATAACTTTGCACTATCATTTCATCTAAACAACAATAGATTATGACAGATAGTATTCAAATTCACAGAAAAAAGGCAAGTTTCATACTTGCGGTAAGCGTTACTTCATACTCGGTAATCGCCACTTATCTTTACAACTGCCATCAAATAAACCTAATGGAATATACCACACCTATTATATTGAGTATCGTGATCTTAACTCTTTCATGTGCGTTCTCTCAAAGATTTTTCTATCGCTACCTTATCAAGAATAACGTATGTATTTCTTTTGGCAAGCAAAAAGAATCCATCCCACCTGAAATCACGCAGCCATCTGATACCATTACCGCGGAAGTAGAAGTTATAGAAGTGCCGACAGCAAGGAATGATTACACAAATGGTTATGACGAACGCATAGCTGAAATAGAACGAGAAAAGGCAGAGCAGCAAGCTGACATTATGCGTGTTATGCATGAATATACCACATATAGTATGGCTGAGTTCCTTTCAAAAGACGACCTTATTACACTTCACGAAAACATAGAGTGCTTTGCCCATGGGCAATGTGATTTATACAAGTCCATACGTTCCAAATTCGACAACCCATTAAACACTCTCGATATACGGCATTTTGTATGGAATATCGGTATAAGGTTGAATATCTCGGTGGAAAAATGCGCAGAATTCATAAAAACCATATTCCCACACGAATTGAAAAATGCTACTCTGTTTTATTTATCAAAAAATCTACGGACTACAGGTATTTGTAAAATCCCACTTGATATTCCCCTAAAAGGAGAGTATTATTTCAATTGCCTCAAAAAAGCAGACGATGAGACAGCTGGTTCTGACCGACTGAAATGATTCCGTCGCTGACGGGAAAATTACCCTCTGCTGACGAAGGTCTGCATAGTATCATTGTGTTGGTTTGCAGCATGTTTAACAAATAAAACATTTGAATCATGTCTAAGAATCAATTCACATTCAATGACCTTCCCGAAGTGCTGGGAGAGTTATGCGACCGAATCGCAAGTATGGAAAGTCTGCTGACAGAGAAACTTTCCAAGCAGAACGAGGTCAAGGAGAACACGCACGTCCCCATGACCGTGCAGGAGGCTTGCGCCTATCTCAAAATGCCGCTATCGACCTTTTATTACAAAGTTAAAAAGGACGATATTCCGGTTATAAAACAAGGCAAGCACCTCTACATCTATCGTGATGAGCTGGATAAATGGTTGGAGTCGTCCCGTAAGACCGCTATTCCGCAAAGTTTCGAGGAAGAGAATGATGCGCTGCTCGCTTCCCATCGTCGTAAACCAAACAATAAAAATTGGTAAGCTATGGAGAAGACGAACAATAACATTCCGACAGCCGAGGAACTGGCTATTTACATAAAGGAGGCTACCGTGAGCGTAACCAACACATATGAACAGTCGCCTGTGGTGTTGATGGTGGATGACTCCATTATCGGAACATTGGGCAACTTCAGTGCATCCATCGGTAAAGCCAAAAGCAAGAAGACTTTCAATGTTTCAGCCATTGCCGCTTCCGCATTGGCCAATGGCACAGTACTCCATTACCGTTCATCGTTCCCGGAAAATAAACGGACGATATTGTATATCGACACCGAACAAGGAGAACCTCATTGCCAAAAGGTGCTACAACGCATTCTATGTTTGGCCGGATTACCAAAGGATGCCGATTCTGACAATCTGATTATGTTAGGTCTGCGCAAATATTCTCCCGAAATGAGGCTTGCAATAGTCGAACAGGCCATTGGCACAATTCCGAATTTGGGTCTGGTCATTATAGATGGCATCAGGGATTTTATGTATGACATCAATTCTCCGAATGAAGCCACCAATATAATCTCCAAATTCATGCAGTGGACGGATGACAGGCAAATCCATATTCATACCGTCTTGCATCAGAACAAGAATGATGAACATGCCCGTGGTCACATCGGCACGGAACTCAACAATAAAGCGGAAACCATCATGCAGATCGAAGTGGATAAAGAGGACAAGACTGTAAGCGTGGTCGAAGCCGTCCATATCCGTGACCGTGAGTTTGAGCCTTTCGCTTTCCGCATAAACGAGGAAGCCATACCCGAACTGGTAGAGTCCTATCTGCCCAAAGAGAAAAAGATCGGACGACCAACCAAAGAGCCGTTTGAACCGTACAAGGAAATCCCTGAGAATGTACATCAGGCAGCGTTGGATGCCGCCTTTGCAAACGGCAACATCAGCAACTACAATGACTATCTGGAACGACTGAAAATAGGGTATGGATTGCAAGACGTAAATCTCGGTCACAACAAAGCGGTCAAGGTCGCTACTTTTCTCAGAAACAAACGCATGGTAATAAAAGTGGGGAAAGAGTATCAAATCAACCCCGAATACCATTACTAAGTTTGACTTTACTTTATTATCGGGGCATACATATAAGGATAAAGCAAAGTTGTGAAGATAGTAGTTGAAAACATTCATTCTCTCCCCTCTTTTAGAGATGTATCTTATACCATCCGGATGCCAGTTCGCTATGTACATCCGATATGGTTTGCCGGAAAGCATCAACAGGTAACTGTTGCGAGATATGCCAAGGTATAACCTCACTACGTTACGGTTGTACATTGGCACTCTCGCCGGCTCATAGACTCCGCCGGTGCGGTACTCGCAAGCTCGCACCTATTCACCATTATAGAACTATTTATATGAAAGAAAATATTGAAAATTCATCCAGTTCCTCTGACGAGACAAGAAGCGTCTTTATCGGAGCTAAAGTCACTCCCAGCCAGAAAGAACATATAAAATCACTGGCCGAACAATGCGGCATGACCGTAAGTGACTACATATTATCACGCGCGTATAACTTCAAACCCAAAGCAAGACTCACGAGAAAAGAAGCTGCTCTGTTGCAGAATCTGGACGATTGTCGGTCAGACCTCGTAAAATATACATCTGCACTTCATGGAATGTCCACAAAGCAACGCATGATAATGTTCAATCAGATTCCGTTCATGGTCGGTTGGCTTAAGGAGCTTGGCAATGTAGCCGAAAATGTCTGCCAGTTCTTGAATGCTGCAAAAGAGAAGAACAACATTCCGTCTAACCCTAAATCCAAAGAAGAATGATTGCAAAAGCCAAAGCAATATCGCACGGAATAAACGACCTCCGTTATATTACCGGAGAATCACAGCACAAGAAACATCCGGAGAAAATCTATCGAGTACTGGACAATCTGTTACCCTCTCAACCAGACGCTATGGGGATATGGAACTCCATGCAGTTGACCTTATCCCAATATCGGCCTATAAAGAATTCTGTAATCAGAATCGAGTTGAGCCCATCGCCCGAACATACCCAATTCTATGACATTGAAGATTGGCAAACACTTTGGCAGGAATTCGCCGAGGAGTTCGACAGACAAGTGATTACTGGCAAGAACGGAAAAGTCCGTTCCTGTCCGACCAATTTGGCGGGCAGCAAATACTCAGTTTGGTTGCATACGGAATCCAAAGGCGAAGTCCCTCACCTCCATGCTGCGATTTGCCGTTTGGATGAAGATGGCAATATCAACAACGACCATAACATTCATCTTCGTGCACAACGTGCAGCCGAGCGAGTGGCAAAGAAACGAGGCTGGACAACTGCAGCGCAAATCCGAAATTGGAACATTCCACAAGTGAACCGGGACTGTATGGAGGTGTTGAAAGCAATGCCATCATGGTCATGGGATGAATACAAGAGTGCTCTTATACGGAAAGGTTATACCGTCCATGAAAGAGAGGACAAGAAGGGTATTCTTCGTGGATATGCACTCGTGCATGGGAATACCAAATACAAGGCTTCCGAATTGGGAGTCGGCAGGAACCTAATGGTCTCGAAACTTCCTGCGACATGGGAGAAACTGTACCATCAGCCAGCAATTGCCATTAGAAACAATACACCCTTAGAGGTTCAACAAATAGCAGAACATAAGGCTGCACCTATTGACTACACCCAATATCGCCCAGACCATTCGGATATGATTCCCTACACCCTTACCCATAAAGATAAGGAACACAAGTTCTATATTCCGGAAAAAGTGCTTGACTGTTTCAACGACGAATTTAATTACAGGTTCGTTTCCAACTCGCATGAACTGGCTGATATGGCCGTGGCTATTTTTGTCGGACTGCTTGATACGCCGAATGTAGCAACCGGCGGAGGTGGCGGAGGTTCGCAAAGCGAGCTTCCATGGAGAGATAAAGACGAAGACGATTTGCAATGGGCTCGCAGATGCGCTCGTGCTGCCAGTCGTTCGTTAGGAAAGAAAACGATAATAGGATTAAAACGATAAGCGCATGAAGAAGAAATTTGATTTTTCCGCAGAAATGGCAGAAGCGGAATCCATAAAGTCCAATCCTAAGAATGAATATCAGGAGGAAGAAAATCGCCTACTCGATATCAATGCACAAGAACTTGTCAAGCTGAATGACAACGTGTTCAAGTTGAGAACGGATGTTAAAAATCTGTCCGACTCTATACGAGAGTGTAAACCTATCATTTCTGAAGAAATGCAGAAGATGGCAGTAGAATTTGGCGCAAGGCTTCTATGTGATTTTCTCAGTCAGATTGAAAGCAAATGCAAGGAAGCCGAGCGGAGAATAAAGAAAGCCGACAATGCCATCCATATTCCGGCTACCACATTTTATATCACCATTATAATACTGGTAGCCCTATCTTCTTTTTTCGTCAGCATGATAGTGGCCAATGCAGAAATATTGCATTCAGCGTTGATATGGAAAGCAGTCGTTATCTATATTCTTATTGCAATTTTGGGGATTGCCATGGCTATAATCGTACCGAAGATTTTGGATAAATGGACGTAATTGAAAGTTTACGAATCTTTAGAAAGCAACTATCATTGGCATTTGTTTGGTCGTATCATAGGCTATAACAATCCTGTAACCGCCGTAACTGTTACGGTGGTTACGGAATTGTTGTATAGTTCTGCGATTTGACATTTGAACTAAAAGTGCATACAAGCTATACTTCAATCAACATAGCTATTTTCTTTGAACTTGTCGGGTACATGTCGGGCATCTTCTACGTTTTATTTAACAATGACTGAGCTTAGTGCATTTTCACTTGGACTTGCTAACTTAGACCGTTTTTCTCCAAATGATCGCACAGAAGTTACATACCAGTAAAATGCTATTTGCCAAGCGACTTGAACATCTTGGCGATACAACGTTTCTTTTGTTCCATATTTGGATGGACATAAAGATTGAGCGTGGTACTGATATTTGAGTGTCCCAGCAATACACTGACTGTTTTATAGTCACAATTGCTTTCTATACAGCGAGTCGCAAAGCTATGCCTAAGCCCATGAAATTTCAATTTGGGGATACCAAGGTGCTCCATCAACCGTTTGTAATAATTGCGATATGTTCGTGGTTCTGTGGGCAATGGTTCATTGGTGAGTATGTAGTAATCCGCATTTACCACTTTTTTCAGTGGTTTCACCAATGCAAGCAACTCCTTGCTCATAGGAATTTCACGGCAGGAGTTCTTTGTTTTAGGCGTATTGATAACCAGCTCAGTATGTTTCATTTCACCTTCGATAATATAAATACGCTCTATGGTACGCTGAACGCTGATAGTTCCGCTATCCACATCAATGTCACTCCAGCGTAAAGCACAAACTTCACCAATACGAAGTCCGGTGCTTAGGCTTATATAGATGCCTAAATTACGGAATGTGAAATTTTGACGAATGTAGTCCAATATTTTCTTGTGATGGGCTACAGTCAACACCTCCAGCTCCTTGTTCTTTTCTGTTGTAGGATATTTTATGTCCCATTCTGAATAATTCATCCATTCGTGTTTTACTCCGAACTTCATCACCATTTTGAGCACAATAAGAATGTCCTTTACCGATTTTACACTCATACCACCATTGAGTTTTTGTAGTACAAAATCTTGTACCGCTTTCTCGCTTAACGCATCACTTTCACCAAAATATGGTAAAAGATGGTTTTCCAGAATCAACATATAAGCTGCAAATGTTGATTGCTTCACATACGGACGCTTGTCTTCTCGCCAAGCCATCGCAATTTCTCTAATTGATTTCTTTGTCATAATTGCTTTTTTAGGGGTTTCCTATAATTAGAGAAATATAATGGGCAATGTTCCAAATCTGAGATTCCCGGAGTTCTGTGGGGAGTGGGAAACGATAAAAGTTTCAGAGCTTTTAGATTTCTACTCAACCAACTCTCTGTCATGGGAACAATTAGATTATAGTAACGGTAAAATCAAGAATTTGCATTACGGTTTAATTCATAAAGGAGTACCTACCATGGTAGATGTTGCTTGTGATTCTCTTCCTTACATCAAAGAGGAATCTATGCTCAAATCATTTACCCTATTCAAAGAAGGAGATGTAGCATTTGCTGATGCGTCTGAAGATACAAACGATGTAGCTAAAGCCATAGAAGTTGTTAATTGTGATAACCAACAAATCGTTTCTGGCTTACACACAATACATGGACGTGATAATTCTAATCGGACTGTTATTGGTTATAAAGGTTATGCTTTTGCTTCTGATTCATTCCACAAGCAGATTAGAAGAATTGCTCAAGGTACAAAGGTTTTTTCTATCAGTGTTCGCAATTTTGATGAAGCATATATCGGAATCCCTTCAAAAGAAGAACAAACCCAAATTGCAAAACTGTTAATAACCATAGACAAGCGCATTGCTACCCAAAACAAAATCATTGAGGATTTGAAAAAACTAAAGTCCGCAATAACAGATTTACTCTTTCATTCAATAGCAGATGCTCATACCATACGTTTAGGCGAAATTGCACATATTACGAATGGTGCTGGTGACGTGCAAGATGCTAATACAGAACATCAAGAAGATTGGTATCCTTTCTTTGACCGTTCAGAAGAATTAAAATGGTTTCCAACTTATTCGTTTGACAAAGAAGCTGTTATTTATGCTGGCGAAGGACAAAGTTTTTATCCTCGATATTATAATGGGAAATTTGCTTTACACCAAAGGTGTTACGCCATAACGGATTTCGCTTCATGTATTATACCAAAGTATTGTTACCATTTTATGAATACATTAAATTCTTATTTTGTTAGAAATTCAGTTGGTTCTACTGTACCATCTTTGAGAATGGATATATTTCAAAAGGTAGAAATTAGACTACCTCCTATACCAAAGCAACAGCATATATGTAAAATTATTGATGCTTTTTATACTAAACTTGAAGTCGAACAAAGGGGCATTTCTATTTTACAAGAATTGAAGCAATTTTTGCTCTCGCAGATGTTCATATAAACATTTGCGAGAGCAGGTATCTTCGTTGCTGCTGATATTTAGAAAATATGCTATCCACTAATGAAAGATTGTTTTCGATTTTTGAAATGTACTTACTGATATTCTTTTGTTGCTCAATACTTGGCAAATGAATTTCTATATTGCACAACTCCTCAAAAGTAAGACATAAGCGAACACTGCCTTCCAGGCGTTTATACATTTCATGTTTGAATGTTTGTGATGCAAAATAGTACTTTAGATAACTGGGTAATAATTCTGATTTTGTAGTAAAGCAAACATACATGGGACTAACAATACCATTACTGTCCATTTCGTACAATGCTATTGAGCCAACATTTATACGAGCAGGATTGTATGCAAACATACCTTTCTTCACAACCTTATAATTTGAGGTATCATCGCTTGCTACTTCTCTGTCCTCAAATTGGTCTGATTGAGCTATAAATCCGTATTTGTTACTAACCGAAAGAACTTGCAAATCAGAGCCACTGCGATTTCTATCAGAACATTGTTTGAGTAATTCGGACAGTGGAATCATATTTGTTTGTGAAGAATAGCACCGATGAATAATTGCGGACATTACTGTACAGCAATCCTTAATTAAAGGGCTTGCAGTTGCGCTAACTACCAAAGAAAAGGCTAACATTGCAATTTCTCAGTGTTTAGAGTGTCATAGCTCAACACTTCAAGAGAGCGAGGTTTTGTCTAGTGGACTATGCAAAGTGTTTGGTGCAAATGGATTGGTTGGTTATAAAGATGTGCCACAAATGAACGGTGATGCGATACTGGTAATCAAGGATGGTTCGGGTGTTGGTACAGTTTCCTATGCACAGGGCAAATTTTCGGTAATTGGCACACTCAACTATCTTACTGTCATAGGCAACAATGATTTGCGGTATCTGTACTTTGCGCTGTCAGTGTTCAACTTTCAACCGTACAAAACTGGTATGGCGATACCACATATCTACTTCAAAGATTATGGTAAAGCGAAAATATATTGTCCTTCACTTGCTGAACAAAAGCGTGTCGCAAACGTGCTTGACAAATTGGAGAGCAAACTTTTTGTTGAGCAAGAACTTCTTGCGTCATTCAATCAACAAAAACTGTATTTGTTGGGGAAGATGTTTATATGAACATCTTCCTTAATAGATATTGTTTCTGTATTTGATATTTCTGTAATAGTTGCCTTTCAACATCCTCTTTAAGCGATAACACTGAAAGAAGATGACTAATTTCTTTTTGCCTATCTAAATCTGGTATTGGGCATTTTATGTGATTTATATCCTTTAGGTAGGCTGTTTTCATCGTACCTTCAGTTACAACACGTTCAACTTCTTTTTGAAAATATGAAGATTGCATAAAGTAATAAAGAAATTCAACATCAATATTTGTATTAGGGACAATACCTAAAATTCCTTGTTTGGTACAGACTGGATATTTGTTTATAGAAATAGCACCGATTGTTGCTCCATTAGAGTATATAATGGAGTGCGTAGGAATCAGCCATGCTGAAGATTTTTTGAGTCCTAACTCTGTAATATAGTCTTTGTTAGCCGATAAATATTTATTGCTCAAATCGTCTATTTTTATGAAAGGAATGCTGCCGTTATCATAAAATTCTGTATTTGACGTAGTGGGTGTTCCACCCTCACCTGCTTTACTATATAATGTTTCAAATGCCACTAACTGCCCACATTTCAGAGTTATTATATCATCTATAAGCCCTTTAATTAAGGATTGCAGTTTCTCAATGATTTTGTTTTGAGTAGCAATACGCTCATCTATCAACGACAATAACTCTGCTATCTTTTGTTGCTCAACATCAGATGGAACTGACACTTGAATTTTACGAACTTCATTTGCCGAAATTTCTAAAAAGGTTGACCCACAAGACTTCCTGATTAGATCTTTCTTCTTTGTTTGTATCAGATAATAGAGAAAATCAACATTGCATTTTTTAGATACAAGACATTGAAAACCTTGGTTTGTAGCACATTCTCTGAGAGATAATGAGCATTCTCCAATGGTGGCACGAGAACTTAAAAGTATCGTATTGGGAGGCAAAAGTTTTGCGCTGGAATTGTTTAACCCCACTTCTGTTATGGTACGCAAACTTGAATCAACATATTTATTTTTACCTATTTCAGAAGGGGTAAACCATTGTATTTCTCCATCCCAATATGATTTTACAGTAGTATCAGGCGTTCCACCGCCAATAACAACCGCTAAATCGTTTATTGATTTTGTTACCCACTCCCCACTAAACTCAGGAAATCTCAAATTTGGAACATTGAGGATTTTATTTTCGTTATTATTTGCCATAATCATTATTCTTTATCAGGGTTAATATCAAACGGCAACAATTTGTCGCCATTATTAAACCGGTCGAAATCAGAGATAAAAGAACGGTCTTGAATCACTTTATATTTCTCGTACTCGCCATACGCCTTCTCTCGTGCTGCTTCTTGTGAAACTTTACCGGCAGTATCTTGTGCCTTATAATCCATAGTGCCAAGAAACTGTTCAAGACGTTGCTTCCAATCTTCCATCGTTGTTATAATGTGACGTTGGGCACGAAGCTCTGCAAATTCAAGGAATGCGTTAGTTACGCCGTTAAGTTCGGAAATCTCTTTGTCTGACAAATAGTTCTTTGCCACAATCGTATCGGACTTCTGGACTCTACCATCGGGAGCTTTCTTCCAAGTGGTCAATCCCATATGGGGCATTTCAGAGTCGGCACGTTCATACACTATTTCAGCAGCGGTACGATTAGTCACAGCCAAATGCATCATATTTTGCACCATTTTGAAGAACAATTTAGTACAATCCGATTTCGGGTCGTAATCAGCACTGCATTCCGCATAGATGTCTGTTATCTTCTGGTAGTATCTGCGTTCCGATGTGCGTATCTCACGAATACGCTCCAGCAAATCATCAAAATAATCTTTGCCAAAATGCTTTCCCTGTTTTAGTCTTTCATCATCAAGAGCATACCCTTTAATGACAAATTCCTTCAAAACAGACGTAGCCCAAATACGAAACTGAGTGGCTTGATAGCTATTGACACGATAACCTACCGCTATGATAGCATCCAAATTATAGAACAACGGTGTACGCTCCACGTCTCGTTCTCCCTCGGATTGAACTATCCCAATTTTTCGGATAGTTGCCTCTTTGGTAAGTTCACCGGATTCATAAATCTGTCCAAGATGATAGTTGATGGTTCGTACATCCACCCCAAACAAGTCCGCCATGCGCTTTTGCGACATCCAGAATGTTTCACTATTGAATATTACCTCTACTCGAACTTCTCCTTGTGCGGTTTTATACAGTAACAGATTGGAACTATATGAGTTAAGCACCAATTCGTTAGTAGATATGGTTTGAGAAAAGTAATCTCTTGCCTGTTGTACCAATACTTTTTTTGCATCAGCATTTTCAGCAATAATCATACACGCCATACGTGACAAGCGGAAGATACTGACTTTACGGAACGAGCCACTGCCTATCTTCACCATATCAACCGCTTGGTTGAAATGCTCATCAATATTCATTCCTTTTATGCCTGCGACTTTGATTGCTTTGTCTATGACTTTTTGGAATTTCCAATAAGCCGAATAACCCATAGCAGCGCATAGGTCACGTGAACTCCAATATTCATTTTCGCTCTCATCGTGACGGCGGATATTGTCGAATGAAGGACGCATTTCCGGGATGTTATCTATCTCTGCCATAACACTATTATTCAACCAGTCCCAATTCTTTAAGATATACTTCAATCTCCTTATCTAGTTCGGCACGTTTGGCTTCCAACTCCTTGATTTCTGCCATTACAGCTTTAATGTCAATAGGTTCTTCCTCTTCAAAAGTATCGACATAACGAGGAATATTCAGATTATAGTCGTTATCGGCAACCTCCTGTAAAGTGGCAAGATGGCTGTACTTTTCTATTTCTTTTCGCTCGCGATAGGTATCAACAATCTTGTCAATATGCTCTTTACGCAGTTTGTTTTGTGTCTTGACTTTCTCAAACTCCTTGCTCGCATCTATGAACAGAATATTATCATCTTCCTTACGGCATTTCTTCATCACAAGAATACAGGTCGGAATACTTGTACCATAGAATATATTAGCCGGCAAACCGATAATGGCATCGATATAGTTTTTCTTCTCTATCAGGAAACGGCGTATTACCCCTTCTGCATTACCACGGAACAAAACACCGTGTGGAGCGACACAAGCCATCGTACCACCTTCGTTCAAGTGATAAATCATGTGTAGGATAAAAGCATAATCTGCTGTCTTCTTTGGCGCAAGTCGCCCTGCTTTGCTGAAACGGTCATCGGTATTAAATTTGTCGGCAGCACTCCATTCGGCAGAGAATGGAGGATTTGCGACTACCGCATCAAACTGAGTGTCGCCAAAGACATCCCATTCAAGCGTATCGCCGTTTTCAATCTTGAAATTGCTGAATCTGATACCGTGAAGCAACATATTCATTCTGGCGAGGTTGTAGGTCGTCGGATTCTTTTCCTGTCCGTAAATATCAACCGCATTTCCAATACTTGCAGCACGAAGAAGCAATGAGCCACTACCGCAAGTAGGGTCATATACATTGCGCAAACGCTGGTGTCCAATGGAAACAATCTCTGCCAAAATACGGCTAACTTCCTGCGGAGTATAGAATTCCCCGGCTTTTTTCCCGGCTCCTGCCGCAAACTGCGAAATCATATATTCGTAAGCATCACCCAAGATGTCAATTTCCTGTGATGCCTCTACGCTAAAGTCTATATCGTCCAATGCAAGAAGCACATTGCTGACGAGTGTATTTTTATCATTGGCTGTTTTACCCAATTTAGGTGAAGCCAAGTCTATATCTGAAAACAATCCTCCGAAATCCTCTTCGCTGTCCTGTCCAAGAGTGCTGTCTTCGATACGCTTCAATGAACGTTCAAGTATAGGTAAAATGTTCTCTTTCCGCTTGATGGCCTCTATTACGGACGAAAACAAGAATTTCGGTTCAATGAAGTAACCTATATTTTCCAAGCATTGATTCTTTACTTCCTCTTGTAACTCGACTACATCGGTATCATCCATTTCCCACAATTCCTTAAAGGTTATTTCATCATCCACCAAGGCATTGTTGGCATACTTCTCTATTTTCTCCGACAAGTACTTATAGAAGATGAAACCTAATGTAAAATACATAAAGTCGCTTGCCGACATATTACCACGCAAACGATTTGCAACCTCCCAAAGTTGGTCACGGAGTTTCTGCTGTAATTCTTCGCTCATATTATTTTAGTATTTCTTTTACTACTTGTTTGATTTTTACACACATATCACAAAGCCATGCACATCCATTATCCCAATTATCTTTATCATTCATATCCCCCATAGGATGAAGAATAAGGAAACGACTTGCCTTTTTATTTTCATCTAGTCGCCATTCTATTTCATTAGGATTTATAATCCCTAATATTTTAGATACCAATTCTTCATTTGACTTAAATCGGGTAATGATATCCTTGTCCTCATTAACATACAATCCTGCTGACAAACAATTATTTTTAGTATTTAATGTCATACAAAGATGATATGCTGATGATCCTAAACCTAGGTCATACCAATGCTGAGCTTGTGGTTTACGCAGCTTAAATTCCCTTATAAAGGCAGAGTGTTTTGGAGCTTCGTTGTTGAACTTTTCCCAAAATGCTAATTTCAAGTTTTCTGTTTCTGAAAGTGCTGCTGTCTTTTTCATTGCCTTTGCCCAAGTATTAGGTCGTTCTACAATATTGAACTTAGGTGCAGGTTCTGAATCATTGATTTTCCACAATTCTATTTCTATTAAGAAAAACTCGAACTTGTCATCCGTATGCTGATTTAACCATTCTATTGCTTGTTTATGCTCGTCACGTGCTTTTCTGACAATCCAAATTATTACTTCAGCTTCTTTACCTGAAGCATACGTTATGATTTTGCCAAGATGGTCATGATTTGTTTCCTCTAGCTGATTCTCAATGATTATTCGTCGTCCCGTCCCCTCCTCTGTCGCAAATAAATCAACACTGAAATCGCCTACATTGGATTCCTGTTCTTCAACGACTATATCAATACCTACAGCCTCGCTGAGAATTTCCAAATTCTCTTCTTTTGCAAGCCAAGGAGTAAAATCTTTGGCTTCATGTTTCCAGACAGAACGAAGGTCTGTTATCTGCTCCAGTTTACCTAATTTCATGATTGAATAACTTTTAATTATTCCCAATTAAACGTTTTTATAATACTACGCAATCTTTCCATAATTCTCGTCAAAGCCTTGCGAGTTTTGATAAGACCGAGATGCTTCTCTTTCAATGCCTTTTGTATAATTTCAGGCTGTTCTTTTTGTAAATAGTCATACTCTTTTATGTAAAGATTAAGCACTTCGGCAGAAATTTGTTCATCATCCGCCAAATCACTCACAGCCTTATTGCGTTCTGACACAATATATTGGTTCAAACGTTCCTCTAATTCATTTGTTCCATCTGCTCTATTGCGCCCATTCATGAAGTTTTCCTTGTCTTCATCTACATTCTTTTGAATAAAGCCGTCGATGAGTTTTGCTTTGCCTCGCATTCCAGCATCCTTAATCATTGTATCAAGGATATGCTTGCGCTTTTCTGAATAATCATCGCTATATGGGTCAAGTTCCGCAATGAGTTCAAGAATATACGCTACATTGATAATATCACTATGCAGAAGTTCAAGACAGAAATCAATGTCTTCCAGCCCTTGACTATTGCCATATGGAACAGGATCTTCCGCAACAGTTGACGGTGTAGCAGGTGGGTCAATAAAACCAACCGTAATGTCGAGGTATTTACTCTTATAATCATTAAACTGCTGTTCGGTCATACCGAGGTCTTCAGCATCCTCGCTGTAATCTTCGTATATCTGGATTTCTGCATGTTTACGGATAATGTCTCTGAACGCAAGTACAAAATTCTTCTTGTCATTTTCACTTTGCAGAAGGTCTATACTACTTGGCGTTGGATATTTTTGCAGAAAATCTGTTGCCAAACTCTTGTACTCATGCTTAACTTTTTCAAACGGAGGACGTACTATATCTTCAGGATTGTCGGAATTACTAAACAGTTTTATAGACGTATCAACATTGTTTTTCAGATCACGGAAGCATACGATTTTACCGAATCGTTTCTTCTCGTTCAACACTCGGTTGGTACGACTGAATGCTTGCAGCAAACCGTGATATTCCATATTCTTATCCACATAAAGTGTGTTCAGTTTTTTACTGTCAAAACCAGTAAGGAACATTCCCACGACAAGACAAAGGTCAAGCGGTTTCATATCTGCTTTCTTCTTTTTCATGCGCAGGTTGATGTCATCATAGTAAGCACGAAAGTTCTCTGTTGTAAAAGATGTGCCGTAGTTTTCATTATAATCATCCATAATGGATTGTAGTTCATCTGCTTCGCCCACACTTTCGCTGACATATTTTCCCGTACCCATACCAGTCTGTTCATCATCTTGACTATTATTGGCTGCGTATGTAAATACTGCACCTATACGGATTTTAGGATTCAATGATTTGAAAATCTTGTAATAGCGGATAAGCATAGGAACAGACTGTACAGCAAACAATGCGTCAAACTCTCCATCAAATGTAGATTTATTGAAGTTGTTAAGGATAAATCTTGCAATCTCCTCCATACGAGCTTGGTTATCGTTATCTACAATCTCGTTACCATGATAATACTCCACTAGGAAACCAAGCACATTTTCATCAGCAATAGCATCTTTGATGAGATATTTATGAAGACAATTGCCGAAAATTTCTTTTGTCGTATGTCCATCCACTGCATTTTCAGTAAAGATAGGTGTTCCCGTAAAGCCAAAAATCTGAGCATTATCAAAGAACTTCATAATCTTTTTATGACTGTCCCCGAAATGACTACGATGACACTCATCAAAAATCATTACGATGCGTGAATGACGGATAGCATCAATCTTGCTGCTATACCACGTCTTACTAACTGCCGCATTAAGTTTTTGAATGGTGGTTATGATAATTTTGGAATTGCTTTGAAGTCGCTTCACGAGTTCATCCGTATTGTCGGTACTATCCACTGCACCCGGTTCAAATGCCTCGTATTCCGATTGCGTCTGAGTATCGAGGTCATGACGGTCAACAACAAACATCACCTTATCCACATCATCCAATTCTGATACAAGTTGTGCTGCCTTGAATGAGGTCAATGTTTTTCCAGCACCTGTTGTATGCCAGATATAACCATTATCATTGGAGTTTTGTACACGATCCAAAATCTTCTCTACCGCATAGAATTGGTAAGGACGAAGTACCATCAAGCTCTTGTCACCCTCATGCAGCACAATATACTTTCCTATGATTTTGCCAAGTGTACATTTTTCCAAGAAGAATATGGCAAACTTATCCAATTCATTGAACGGATGATTGGCGGCATCTGTCCAGTTGAATGTGAACTTATACCCACTATTTGGATTATTGGCAAAATAGCGAGTGTTAACACCATTGGATATAACAAACAACTGAATATAATCAAACAATCCGTGAAACGAAGTCTTGTGATAACGCTGTATTTGGTTGTATGCCTGTTTAAGTTCCACGCCACGACGTTTCAATTCAATCTGCACAAGTGGCAAACCATTGATTAGAATCGTCACATCATAACGACATTTTTTACGTCCTTCCACTGTGATTTGGTTGGAAACCTGAAATTCATTCTGACACCACTGCTGCCTATTTAGAAATTCCACCCATATACGCTGTCCATCAGCCGTATCAAGCGGATACAAGTCACGGAGTTTCTTTGCCTTTTCAAAGCGAGTACCACCTTCAAGGTATATAAGAATCTTTTCAAATTCTTCTGTTGTAAACTCGCTACGCCCATGTTCCTCCAGTCGTTTGCGGTTATGAACCTCCAACTGTCGTTTAAAATTGGCATACATATTATCCTCTTCTACGATTTGGACATATTCATAGTCCATTTGTAGAAGAGTGGCTATCAGTCCGGCTTCCAATGCCGCTTCACTTTGTGTTGACATATCCTTGCCTTATTATGAGTAGTTACAACATTTTTATCTTACTATTTAGTATTCTAACATTCAGTGTATTTTCAATCTTATATAGATTAAATACATCTAAGACCACCGAAATCGCTTTAAATTCTATTGTAGTCTTTCCTTTTTATCGGTTATCAAATCCTTTAAATCAACCTGTAGAATCTCGGCAATCCGCTGAAGCGTTTCCAAATTAGGTTGAATCCTATTGCACGCATAGGCATTGACCATGCTAAAACTCTTATCCAACTGTTTGGCTAACCACGTTTGAGAAATGCCTTTTTCCGAAAGGACTGCTTTTATTCTATTCAGTTTCATTCTTTGATACGATTTTATAGTGCAAATATAGTGAATTATATTCGACAACTGGGATTATTTTTGTACTTTTGTCATCCCAATAGACAACACACATAAAAATGTGTATAACTGATATATGAAAATATTAACAGAAAGAGAAAAGAAAATCCTTATTAATCATGCCAAAAAGCAAGAATTAAGACGGATTATATCAAAGAAAAAAAAGAAAAACAAAAGGCGTTACCTTCAAGGGAAATCAAAAGAAGAACGTCAGAAATATATTTTACCTAAAATCCGCAAGCAATCTCAATGGCAATCTCAATTGCAGTAAAGAGCTTG
>ENA-UAOY01000123-UAOY01000123.1-human-gut-metagenome-genome-assembly--contig:-NODE-123-length-47129-cov-17.903301_pt1 | contig 47129 bp, 34 predicted proteins | sample MGYA00243477_ERZ654571 | MGnify/ENA primary metagenome ERZ654571 (study PRJEB26926, sample SAMN06164761) | human gut metagenome | biome: ENVO:00009003; feature: ENVO:2100002; material: ENVO:00002003...
AGATAGGAGTCCGTCTCGTGGGCTCGGAGATGTGTATAAGAGACAGTTTCAATATTACTTGTAATTTGACCTGTAAAATTACCTGTAAAATGACCTCTATCTTCACTAAAATCTACAATTTTTGCATCATTATTTTCCGTAATTTTTGAATGAATTTTTGAATTAATTGACCATATACCTATATATAGTAATAATATTACAAGTAATATTATTACAAATAATGAATATATAATATATATACAAATTCCAACTCGTAATTCAGAAACTATATCAAATAATCACGTAATTAATAACGAATTTAATAACGAAAAAATTAGTTCAAAAATTGGTGATTTTAGTAGTGCAACTGGTCAAGATACTAATGTCGCCAAAATTGATTCTTTTGGTGGGAAAACTGGTGATGCAAAAAGTGATAAATTTTGAAGAGCTTTTAATAGAGATTTTATTAGTTTTAACTTGTGTACTCCCGGTGGGAGAGTAGGTTGGACGCCCACTCGTGAGGTCTTGCAATCGCTAATACTGTAATTACTATTAGACTTATTGATAATTCTGCTTCTGATAGTGATAATTTTATTAATTCAGTTTGAAATTTATTTAGATTTGTTTGCATGGGATAAGATTATATTATATATTTGTACTCGTAGTTATAATAATGTAAATCCTAAACAAAGTAAAACTATGGAAACAAAAATTGCATTTAGTCCTCGTGGTAACAAAGTTCTTCTTCGTGCAGATTTTGAAGTATCTACTCTTAATATTCTTAATAACGAGGAGATTAATAAGATTCCAGCTAAATCTTATACTGTTATGGCCGTTGCCGAAAATGTCAAAGGTCTTAATGTTGGAGATAAAGTAAAACTGGAAAACGGTTGTATTCCTACTCTTATTAGAATGCCGGGTGATACTCAAACACTTGCTGCTAAACAGAAAATTCACCGTGAAGGTAAATCTATTGTTGGTGTTGGAACTGTTAAATTTAGTGAGTTTGTTCTTGTAGATGAATATTCTATCGTAGGTGTTTGGATTGAATCTCCTGCCGTTAATAATTAAACTATGCTTAATCCTTTTGTTTATGATAAGTTAGTTCCTTTCGTAGATGAACGTATTGAAAAACATCTTAAACCTTATGTTCTTCGACGACCTGCTTCTTATAAACGAAGTGTTGCAGCTTGGGAAAAGTTAAGACCTGACCAAAAGGCGAAAGTATTAGAGTTACTGGAAAGAACACAAAAGGATAGTGTTGCCAAAGCTATGATGCGAGGAGATGAAGTTGTTAGTGTTCCTCGTGTTGGTAGATTTGAATATAGTCCAGCTAAGTTCTTTAAGAAAACTCATGCTGAGGAACTTGAAGGTTTAAGTCGAGAGGAACGTAAAGCAAAGATTATTGCTTATCATATTGCTAATCGTCGTAGACGTAGAACTGCCGAAGAAGATGGGAAGAAAATGCGTTTCAGAAAAGATTTTGCCAAAGGGTAGAATATTGTACTTTAATGAAGAGGAACATAAGTACACAGATGATTTAGGTAATGGTTACATATCTGTTACTACTCTTATTAGTAAATATACGCAAGAATTTAAGAAAGAAGAAATTGCCGCAGCGTGTGAACGTATAGGTAAGAATCCTCGACATCCAAAATATCAAAAATATAAAGGTAAAACTAAGAAGCAAATTCTTTGGGAATGGGAACAAGAAACTATTAAGGCTTGTGACAAAGGAACAAAGAAACATAATTACCTTGAAACTGCTATTAAGACTTGTAACGGATATAAGTTGAACGCTAATGGTTTTATCAATGATAGAATCTATACGATAGATGATATTATTGGTAGTCATAAATACGGTAAGCTGAATCTTGAATATTTTGTTAAGACTGGTATTCGAGAAAAGTATCCTGATATATTTAGTCTGATTGCTGCTCTTGTTACGAAAGGTTATCATATCTACGCTGAGATTGGTGTTTATGATAGTCAAAATCTTGTTTCCGGTCTTATTGATATTCTTTTAATTCGTAATAAAGAATTTATTATTTTAGACTGGAAAACTAATAAGGCTCCAATTAGATTTGAAAGTGGTTATTATGATAAGAAACTTGATGGTACACTTGACCTCAATAATTTTATTTATAAAGAGGAATATTTCGGTGCACCACTTGACCACCTCGCAGATAGTATAGGTAATCATTATGCAATGCAACTTTCTACTTATGCTAATCTTGTTGAGAGCTGGGGTTATAAAAATGTAGGAATTATTCTCTGTCATATTAGAACTATTCAGAATCAATTTCAAGACGAAAATGAAGAAGATGAAGAAGTCGTAGAAATGTATGATATTCCTTATCTTAAAAATGAAGTCGGAATGATGATTGCTGATTATTCAAGTAAACATATTTATAAAACTGCTAAAACACTTTTCTAAGCTATGAAAACTATTAAGATTTATTATATAGATACTCGTGGTAAACTTGCAGTAAATCTTATTAGGATTTTTAATAGTAATTATCGTGGGCAACTATAAAATTTAGTTTGGGCGATAGAAGTGTTATAAGTGATGATACAAATGGTGTCGCCAGTGGGCGTCCAACCCACTCCCCCACCGGGTGAGGGTGCGGAGCACCCGAAAGGCCGAGCGAAGCGAGGCCCACACAAGTTACAAAAAGTATTACAAATATGAAAGCAACTAAGGAATCAAAATATAACGCATTATTTAATAAACTTATTGGTGTAAATAATTTACCAAATAGACTTATTGAAATTGCGAAAGATTTAGAATATCCTATATTTAGGAAAAATGATAGTTATCCTATTAATCTTAATATCTGGGGTATTCGTTCTAAAAGTAGTTGTACTAAACATTATAATGATGTTATTGTAATGTTTTATGAACGAAATTTTAATATATGGGAATGTATGGTTTTTGAAGCTACTACTGACCCAAGTAATTTAAATCTTGAAACTCCTGTTAATAATAAAGGTTGTGCAGTTCTTCGAGAAGGTGTACATAAAGCTCTTTGGAAAATAGGTAAACATAAAGGACAATATAAAGCGCTTGTTCAAGCTAATCCTTGTCAAGTAATTCGTGACAATAATCGAGATGACAAAATTGATATTACCGATAATACTGACTTTGGTATGTTTGGTATTAATTTACATAGGGCGTCAAGCTGGAAAGTAAGTGATGAGATTGGTTTTTATTCTGCTGGTTGTCAAGTTATCAAAGATGTGAATCAATGGAATGATATTATTATTCCTTTGTTTGATAAGGCAATTGGTAAAGGAACTCAATCTTATGTTCTTATTAATGAAATGGATTTAGATTTGTAAGTTATGAAAGATACTGTTCGATATATATTTTATATTGTTTTGATTCTTGCGATTGGTGTTGGAGCTACTTATTTTGATAGATATTATAATCGTAAGTTTTTAGGTATTGAAAGACATGATGAAACTATTAAATCTTTAAGAGATAGTCTTAATAGTTTCATTGAGAAATATGATAAAATTATTAATGAACAACAATTTGTTATTGATAGTCTTAGAGGAATTGAACAAAAAACTATTACTATTTATGAGAAAGCTGAAAGTGATTTTAATGATAGTAATATCATTAGTGATGATTCCGTTCTCCGCTATATCGCAAAAAAGATACAAGATTGATGGTGATACCGTTATTGTTTTTACTCCGAAAGAAACTCGTAAGTTAGCTATAAAACTTCTTGAAGGTGAAAAGTATGAAAAACTTTATCTTACTGCCAATGAAATTCAAAGGGTACAAGATAGCGTTATATCCTTCCAGTCTTATCATATTGCTATTCGTGATAGTCTTTTGGTTGTTTCTTTTGGTGGTCTTGATTCACTCAATAGTAAGCTAATTGATTATCAAGAAAGATATTTAGCTGAACGAAAAAAGAAACGTAGAAATGGTTTGATTGCAGCTGGTTCTATTGCTTTGAACGCTGTATTAATATTTGTGTCAAGTCGATGAGTAAAATTAAAAATTATATTCCTAAGAGTTGTGTATTAGCTGGTGTTGATATTCTAACTGTTATTACAGAGAATAAACAAAACGCTGGAAATCTCGGTAAATCTTCTATTGCTAATGGTGTAATTCAATTACAATCATTGGATTATGGAATTGAGATTTCTAATACACAAATGCAGAATACATATTTTCATGAACTTGTTCATCAAATGCTTAGTAGTATTGGTGAATTAGAATTGAGTGAAAATGAAAAGTTTGTTCAGAATATGGGAAATATGATATTTGAATTTCTTCGTACTGCTGATTGGATTAGGTTAGAAGAGTTCAAACATAATAAGTTTTCTGATGCAGATAGTAATGCACCTTTTATTCAAGAAGGTATTGCTGAAATAAGATAATGTATGGTACATGGATTTAAGATAGAAAATGATAAACTAATTCTTGATGTAGAAGAGATACTTCAATATCCTTTACTTCAACAGATATATGCTCGTGATGATAGTAAAGATAAATCTTTTGCAGAAAAAGAATTTAGATTTATATTATATTTATCCGATAGAAAAGGTTATGTAACGAAAGCAGGACTTACTAAAAAAGAAGCTTATGCTTATGCTAAGTCTAATGCTGGTTTAGATGAATCTTATCTACCGGATAAAGTTGTTTTATCTGCTATTGAATTTGTAAAATCAAATCTTAATATTACAGCTGTTGAAGATTTAATTAATTCTACTATTAAATCTTTGAATCTTTCAAGTAAGTTAGTTCGTACATTAACTGATGGTATAGAAGATTTAATGTCGAAAGAACTTGAAATGAAAGATTTAGCTCTTTGTGAAGATACTCTTAAACAGATTATTAAAATTGCTAATGAAATTCCTGCACGAGTTGAAAGTCTTACTGAGCTTAATGATAAATGGGATAAGATTGAAAAAGGTGTAACATCAATTCGTGGTGGAACTGAATATAGAGATAGCTATGACGGAACAAATGATAGAGCATCTAATGCTCCTAACGAAACAGAAACATTATCGTAAAGACAATCGTTATGGTTATGAAACTGGTCGAAGTCCGTTTATAGATTACATACTTGAAGATAAAGAAAGTTACAAACCTTTATCTTCAAGTATTTGTCGTTTTACTGGTAAACCTTGGATTGATAGAGATAACGATTTTCTTATAGGTGAAAGTGGTGGTGTACTTATGAAAATAGACTTTGTTTTCGTAGGTACTGAAATATTTAGTCGTGTTGCAGACTTTTATGAAAAACATGGATGTTATTGTCTTGAACCTGATGATAGTCCTAATGCCATAAAGTTTTGGCAACGTGAAATGGATAGACGAGTTAAAGGTGTCCAAGCATATTGTAAATTATACATTAAAGATATTCCTGCTTATTTAGCAGCTAAATCTGATGCTGAACGTAAAGCTTTACTCCATAAAGTTCGTATAACTGGCGACCATTATAATTATCTTAACTATGGTCGTATCGAACGTGCTCCTAATGAAAAGGAACGTAAACAGTTAGATAAAGAGGGAAGATTTAAGGTTAATACTGTTGAAGGCTTTCCTCGATTTTGGGATGGAGATTATTGGAACTTTAAGATTGATGAGCTGATTGCTAATAATAGTTGTAACTTATGTAAGGCAAAAGCTCGTCGTAAAGGTTTTTCATATAAACGTGGTAGTCAAGCAGCTAATACTATCAACGCAAATAAGAATGTAACTGTCACACTTGCTGCTGACCAAATGGATTATTTAACTGAGAAAGGTGCTACATCTTATATGGTTAAAGTTAATCTTGATTGGTATGAAGATAAAACTTATTGGCGAAGAGGTTATCTAAGTGAGAACTTTGATAAAGGTATTGAACTTGGATATAAGAAATCAAAAGAAGGTCAGAAGGCTTTCGGATTTCGTAGTAAACTTTTAAGTGTTGCTATTGGTAAAAATGAAAGTGCCGCAGTAGGTAAGAAAGCTATTGAAACTGATTTTGAGGAAGCAGGTAAATGTCCTAATCTTCAAAAGGCATTAGACGTTATGATGTCTAATAGTGAATCAGGTGCAATGCGAATTGGTACTATTCGTGTATATGGTACGGGTGGTACAAAAGGTGCTAACTGGGAAGCTTTCAGTAATTGTTTTTATAATCCCGGAAAGAATGATATGCTTCCTATGGAAAATATCTGGGATGCTAATAGTAGACATGCTGTTTGTGGTTTCTTTTTTCCGCAGATATGGGATTATGAACCTTTTATAGAAGATGGTAATTCTTTACTGTTTGCTTCTTGGAAGGATGATTATGACAAAAAACGTGGTGCAGAAAAAGAAAAAGATGCTGGTGAATATAATATTTATGTAGGTCAACGTGCTAACAGTCCTAATGAGGCATTTACGAACACACAAGAGAACATTTTTCACAGTCCGGAACTTACTAATCATATTAACGCTATTAAATATGATAAGTCTAATCATTTTTATGAAGATGGTTGGTATATACTTGATGATGGACGTGTTAGATTTGTTACTAAACAGGAATGTATTGAACGAGCTATATTTGGTTCCGATAGATTCCATGAGTATATAACTGATGTACCTCATAATTCAAAGACTGATGTTCATGGTTGTATAAGAGAATTTTATTCTCCTATTCCAAATGATGGTAGTCTTTATTTTATTTCTTATGACCCATATCGTGTAGATAAAAATAAAGAAGAAGTTAGTACAAAAAATTCACTTGCAAGTTTTCAAGTATGGATGCGTACTAACAGCAAAACTCCTTACATGGGTAAACGACTTGTTGCTTCTTATTGTGGTCGTCTTGATACTATGGAAGCTGTCGATAAACTTGTTCTTTATGCTTGTTTACGTTGGAATTGTAAAGTTCTTTATGAAGCTGGTACTGGTGAACTTGTTACTAATTTCAAGAAATGGGGTTATAGAGATAAGTTACTGAAAGACCCAAGTAGTTATATTAATCGTAGTGTTGATGGCCCTCGTATTACTGGTTATGGTATTGTAATTGGTGATGGCGATATTAAGTTAGAGGGTATGCGCATGGTGCGGGATTTCTTATACGAAATTGTTGGAAAAACGTCCGACGATACACCAATATATAGATTTAATCAAATTTATGATATAAGTTTCTTATTAGAGTTAGATAGATTTATATTTGGGCGTAATGCAGACCGATTAAGTTCGGCTATCGTTGCAATGTTTGAATTTCGTAAAGATTCCCTTTTACTTGAACGAGAAGCTAACTCGAAAAGTAAAACTAATAACACTGGTCGTAAAGTTAATAGATTCCTAAAATGAGTGAACGTGATTTAAGAGCAACTCCACTTGTTATGCCTGACCAGCGTGCAAGTACTGCTACAAAACAAACGAAAGCTTGGTATATTCCTAATTGTAATTATTGGATTAATCTTGCTATTGGTCAGAATGATAAAACTGTTACGCAGAAATTTCTTGATGCTGCTAATGGTTTAGTAGACCCTAAAACTTATGAATATGTTCTTCGGAATTATATTGATAAGGTTGGTGAGAAAGCTGTCATGTATGGTGAGATACGTGATGTAGATTTTCTTACTCCTATTAAAGAACGATATATGGGAGAATTTATTAATATGTTCTCTAATTATCAAGTATTTAATAATGACCCTTCTGTAACTCTTGCTCGCAATAAAGTTCTTGCTGATAAAGTAATGGCTTATTGTAATCAAGAAATTATTAATCGTCTTAATGAAGCAGGATTTAATACTGGTCAAAAGACAATTAAGCAAGGTGAACTTAACGATATTATTGAAGAAGTTCTTAACGATTGGATTGATGATGTAACTATTACAACTCAAAAGCGTCTTGAACTTATTAATACTATCGTTGAAGCGAAAGACAAGTATCAACAATGTTATTTCTATTGGTGGGCTTGTGAAGAGGTTTATACTTATCGAGAAGTTTATAAAGGTGATGTTTATCTTCAAATAATATCTCCTCTCGAATATTATCGTATTGAAAGTGGTCAACGATATATTGAAGATGATGATGCAGGACTTCGTGTTTATCGAATGACTATTCCTCAAATCATTGATAGATTTCGTGATGAACTTACAGATGCAGAAATGAATTATCTTAAAGATATTTATACTGTATCTCCTAAATATGATGTTCCTGATGGCATAGTTCAAATCTTCAATAAAACAGATTTTGCTGAACGTAAAGCTATATTACATACTAACGCAGAAGCACTTCGTAGTGAAGCTCGATTATATGGTAAAGAAATTGATATTTATCATTATGTTTGGAAAACTGAAATTAAACAAGGTATTCTTAAACATCGAGATTTATTAGGAAATATCGTTGAAAGTGTTGTAGACGAGAATTATGAATTTGATGCTTCTGTTGGTGATATTGAAATTGAATGGGAATGGATAAATCAAGTTTGGGAAGGTTGGCGTATCGGTGGTTGTCATAGTGGTATTTATATTAAACCGCGACCTATCGAAGTTCAACGTGAAAGATTTAACAATTATAGTGATTGTAAATTACCTTATAATGGTATTGTAGGTTTACATAAAGATAATCTTCGTAATCCTATTCCTTTCCGTGTTTTACCTTATCTTGCTCTTTATCGTATTTATACTTTACAACAAGAACGTGCAGTAGCTAAGTTTAAGTCTTGGTTATTATTCCCTGAAAGTATTCTCGCTGATAGTAGCGATATGACTACCGAGGAACGTCTTGCTGTTGCGAATAAAGATAGTTTCTTACCGTTTGATGATTCTGATGCACAACCTAATGCTTTACAATCTATTCGAGAAGTAGCTACAAGTGCTATTACGAATTATATTCAAATGCTTGATAATCTTAAACAAGGTTTGAAAGCAGAAGCTTGGGAAGCAGCTAATATGAATAATGCTCGCTTTGGTGATGCTAAGGATTATGCAGGTAAAGCTGTTAATGAATCGAATTATTCTCAAGCAATGACCGGAAGTGTTTGGAGTCTTGAATGTTTTAATCTCTTTCGTGAACGTGATTATGTTGCAAATATTGATTATAGTAAGTTTGCTTGGATTGATGGTAAACGAGGTTCTTATGTAGACCCGACAACTAATAAAGTTGTTGTAGTTGATATTGATGGTTCTTCTGATTTCTCTGGTAATATTGGAATTTATATTCGTAATAATGCCGATGTTCAGAATAAGCTGAACATGATGAAAGAATTTGCATTTAGTGCAGGTCAGAATGACCAACTGGAAGTTGCTATTGAAGCTATTGAAAATAATAATATTACTTCTATTGCTAAGAATATTAAGAAAGCTATTCAAGCTCGTCGAGATTATGAACTTCAAATGCAACAAGTTCAACAACAAGCTCAAGCTGAAGTTGAACAAATTGTTAGTCAGCGTGAAGCAGCTAAACAAGAATTTGAAGCTCAACAAAATGCTCTTGATAGAGAACATGATATTAATCTTGAAGTTCTTAAACAAGAAGGTGAAAAAGAGATTTGGAATATGCGACTTAAAGTCGATACCAATGGAAATGGTAATATAGATAAGGATGAAGCTATGGCTGCTCAATCTGGTTATACTGCTTCTGATGTTAATAGAATAAAGTTACAAAAAGAATTAAAGCAATGATGACCGAGAATTATCGACGGCGAGCAAGAGAACCTGCAAGATAATACTACTATAATTATTGATAATATATTATATATAGTATATCTTTGTTCATGTAATAATATTCAACTATAAATAAATACTAATATGGCTGTTGAAAAAGTTGTTATACCTGATGATGAAACTCAGGAGCAAAAACAAGAACGTCTTCGTAAAGAATTAGAAGAACGTAAAGCTAAGGAAGCTAAAGAAGCTCAAGAAGCTGAAGAACGACGTAAAGCTGAAGAGGAAGCTGCTCGTAAGAAAGCTGAAGAAGAAGGTAATAAGGGTGGTTCTACTGGTAATGGTGAAGAAGAAACTGAACCTGAACAAGTAGAAATTGATGGTACTCTTTACACACTTGATGATAACGGAAACGCCGTAGATGATAACGGTGAAATTAAGTTCACAAAGGAACAGATTGATGCAATGTCTGATGAAGGTGCTAATGAATTAGACGGTGATTATATCGAAGCTATTTCAAAAGCAAGTGGCATTGTTATTAAAGATGAGAAAGGTGAACCTGTTAAGTTTGAACCTACGATTGAGGGTTTTGCTAAACGTGAAGCTGCTGTAAAAGCTCTTGGTGAACGAGAGGGTTTTGCAAAAGGTTTTAACGAGTTTTTAGCTAACAATCCTGATATTGCAGCTCTTGTTGAATATAAGAGTAAGTTCGGTACAATCGAAGGTTATTCGGCAAATGTAGATTATAGTAAAGTTGAAATCAAAGATGATGATAACTTACTTGCTGATTTAATCTATAAAGCTGAAATTCAAAAAGGTACTTCTCCGGAACGTGCCAAACGAATTGTTGAGTTTGCAAAAGCAAATAACACTCTTAAAGACGATGCGACTGAAAGTCTTAATTGGTTGCGTAAAACTCAAGAGAGTGAGATTAAAGCAATTCGTGAACGTGAGGCCAAAGAAATGCAGGCTGAACTTGAAAAGGAAATTAAATACTTTGGTGTTTCGTATGAAGATGACGGTACTGTCAAAGTTCATAATGCACCGGGTAGTCTTTATGATTTAATTGTTGTTAAAGGTCAGATTGGAGAATACGCTCTTCCAAAAGAAGGTCTGAGAATTAAGACGATTGATGGTGAGAAACTTATTTCTCGTCAAGAGTTATTTGATTATTTCTCTCGTCCTGTTCAAGAGATTAATGGAATGGTTTATAGTCAAGCACAGATTGATGAGATTAATCGTCTTTCTAATCCTGCTGAATTGGCTATGCGATTTATTATGAATCTTGATGGTGGAGTTGACCAACTGATTAAAGCTGAACTTGCTAAAAAAGAAGTTAAACGTCTTCGTTCATTAGCAAGTAAGACTGGTAAAAACAATGGTAATCCTAAGGTTCATAAGATTGCAAAGGATGATAAAATTGTTTTACCTATTAAATAAAGCAAATGTTCTTGCCTTATAATAATAACTTAACCAAAAATCTAATTTACAATGCGTGAAATTGGAACTGTAAAATTTGACTCGAATCAATATACAGATGCTAATATGCTTCTGAATTTTGATTTGATTGACCCTGTTAAACTTAATCGTAATCTTACTTATCTTTGGGGTAAGGATAGTGACAAGTATCCTCTTCTTACTCTTACTGAGGGTCAGGGTGCTGTTACAACAAAAGTTAAGCTGAATGGTGGTGATACTCAATATACTTGGGAAATTGCTCCTCGTCAGCGTGTTACTTCTCGTCTGAAAAAGCTGGTATCTGATAAAAATGCTATTCAGCCTTACGGAACTGTTGAGGTTGAAATGGAGGATAATTGGTTTATTTATCAGCACACGGCTATTGCTCCTTCGGGTATGCAATGGCGTATTCAGAATGAGGGTATTGCTACTTCGACTGGTGGATACGTTTATCGTTTTACCAATATGTCGGGTGCTCCTATCTCGGCTGATGCTGTTGCAAAAGACTTCATTAGTGGTGCTATTTGGGCATTAGGTGCTTCGACTATTCCGGGTAGCAAGTCTGACGGAAACCGCTCGAATAACCAGTCGTTCAGCAAGGCAACCAACCAGTATGGTTACTACCGTTTCTCGAAAGAGATTGCTGGTAACATGGGTAATAAGGTTGTTAATATTGCCTTTGATACTGCATCCGGTGGTGAGCGTAGTCTGTGGATGCCTTACGAAATGAAGATGTGGGAAATCATGCGACGCGAGATGCTCGAAGAGGACTTGTGGTTCTCGGAGTACAACCGCGATTCGAATGGTATTATCCACTTAAAGGATGAGAAGACTGGTGAGGCAATTCCTCGTGGTGCTGGTGTTCTTGATATTCTCAAGGCCGTTGGTAATTATGAAACGTATTCTGTTCTGACACTTAATCGTTTCGACCGTATCATCACTCGTATCTTTGACAATCGTATTGATTCTACCGTTGAGGAACTTGTTCTTTATTGCGGTAAAGGTTTCGCACGAATGTTCAATGATGCTATCTATTATGATGCTCGTCTTAAGAATTACTTTGTAACTCTTGGTGATAACGAGATTAAGAGCGATGGTGAGATGATGTCTTATGGTAAGTATTTTAACCGTTATAAGATGTTTAATGGTAAGATTCTTACTGTTAAGATTGTTGATATGTTCGACCACGGTATTCGTGCTCGTCGTGACCGTGAAGCCGGTAATATGTATCAAGGTCTGCCTATTACTTCTTATAGTGCTGTATTCCTTGACCATACTATGGGTTCGAATGGTGAGCGTAATATTAAGTTTGTTTGTGAAGAGGGTCGTGAGTATAAAGTAGGTGTCTATAAAGGTATGGCTGAACTGCCTGCTTCGTGGGGACTTGCAAGTGGTACTCAACTGTCGGATACGAAGGATATTGCTTCTTATGAAGTTCTTGGTTCGCAAGGTATCAATATTGATAATCCTACTACTTCGTTCTGGCTTGATTTAGCTCTGAACTAAACACCCAATTTGAGTAGTAATAATCGAAAGGTTATTACTACTCATTAACATATAAAAGATTGAATAACTTAAAATGTTAAAAATATGATTAAAGTTAATCGTTCAGTTCGTATTGAATGGAGGAACAATCCTTCTTCTTTTGAACTTCGGAATAAAGATGCTTTCAAAACTGACTTTCTTCGTCTTGGTTCTGCTATTCGTCCTGTTAATGAACTGCTGAGCCGTAGTGAGGAAATGCGAGTTCTTCTTCCTACTGTTGTTGGTGTATCTCCTATTGATAGTTCTTGGCAAGAACGAATCACTACATACTTAAATGATTTTCTTCTTGAGATTCCTGTTCATGGCTTAGAGTTCGATACTTCTTACGTTTTAGATTTAGGTAATCCTGCTCTGAAAAGTAATATCGACGAACTTATTGGTAAACTTAAAAAAGCTGATAAGATTAAGAATGAAACTGGTTCGGAACTTGAAGCTATTGTTCTGAAACGAATTAAGGAACTTGATGAAACGGAACTTTATAAGTATGTTACTTTTGTTAATATTCCCGATTATATTAGTTGGAGATATTGCCTTTTAAGTAGCAAAGTTGCTAATAAGGTTGAAGACATTAATAAAAGCGTCAATATTCAGTTTTATCTTACTTCGGATAGTGAGCGTAAAGCACTCAAAGCTGCTCGGACGAAACTTCGCACTGATGCTCTCAAGAAATATACGGAGCTTATTAATAATCCGAATAGCGCACTTATCGACAACGTTGTTGTATCGACAGGCAGCGTAGGTGATTATTCAGAATTTATGGCAATGACTGCCGATGATAAGCAATCTGTTCTTCTTGAACTTATTGACAGTGACCCGCAGAAGTTTATTAGTATTGTTGATGATAAACATCTGGAGATGAAAGCTAAGATTACTATTTATCTTTGGATGAATATTATTCGACAACTTCCGAATAGTTCTATCATTGTCGATGCTTCTAATCCGGAAAATGTTATTGGTAATAATATTAATGATGCTATCTCGTATTTCTCTAATGATAACAACAAAGGTATTGTTGCCGAGTGGAACGCGAAGTATCGTAGTTTGAAAGGTTAGTCATGTATGAAACGGTAAAAGAGTTACACATCGAAATAGAGCAACGAATACAGCAAATAACATCTAATAGACATCGGAGTATTGCTCCTCAGTTTATTGATATTATGCTGAATCAAGCTGCCGTTAAATATATACAAACTAAATCAAATAGGAAAACTAATTATAAAGGCGAAGGTCTTGAAGATAGTAAAAAACGTGTAGATGATATTCAATCATTAAAACGTGAAACACCGTGGCTTAAACTTAAACGTGATAAGCAAGATGCGGATTATCCAAATAGAGCTTTCGTTATTCTTCCGGGTGATTATCTAAAACTTATTTCTTCTACTTCTCGATTGACTTATGGCAAAGCTCGACTTGTTGAGAATTTACATGAGGTCTATCCTGATGATGAAGTTAAGAATTTATATTATCATTTAATAGATTTGTCTAAAATTGCCTTAACTGGTGATGAATTTAATGGACAAATTATTGTTAATGGGAATGAGATTGATATTTCAGATATTCTTTCTCTTTATGATAGTGATTCAGATAAGATTGATTTGTATGAAATTGCAGGTTTGACTTGTGATAGATTACGTCAAGTTCTTTCTAATGAATATAATGTTTATTGGGAGAATCTGATTGGTCGTTATTATAAAGATTGTATTATTATTACTTCTAATGCAAAAGATGAAATTGCATTAAAAGTCAATAATACAGACATTCCTGTTATTACTTACAATACTACTTATGATGAGTTCGTAAATGTAGGAAATAAGTTTTCTGAAAATGATTTAATTGCTACCGAAAATATTCGAGCTACTCTAAACAACTTCTATGGTAATAAAAATAGACATCTTAATCCAATAAGTGAACTTGTTGATGATAGGCTGTTTGTTTATTATGGTGATGATTTTTGTGTTGATGCGGTTAAGATTTCATATATTAAGAAGCCACGTCTTTTTAATATTGATATTAACCAAATGTCAGATATGGAAGTTACACCTGATTTCATAGATAGTGTAGTTAGCGATATTCTTCTTGTTCTTAAAGATGACAGTTTTAGTGCTGTTAAACAACAATCAAATTTAGAATAGAAAATGAAAAGTGTAATTGTCGCAAATGATTTTCTGACAACACGTGCTAATAATGATGTTAGCAAGTTGACTCGCGGACAAGCTGTTCTTCTTAATTCGGCTGGTAAAGTCGTTGTAGCTGCTTCGGATGTCAAGGATGACGAAATGTTGCAGTTTGTTCTTGGTCTTGGTGATGGCAAGGTTAAACGCGGCGTTTGGATTAATCCTAAATGGTCGAAGCAACATAAGGAAAAGTATCTTGCTCCTGCTGGTAAAACTTATAAGTTTACGAATCTTGTAGCTAATCGTGGTATTGGTTATCAAGGTTTCGATGCTGAGGTTATTATCTCGTGCAAGCCTATTAATTCGTTTGGTGGTTATCCTCTGGAAGTTTATAATGCCAGCGTAACTATTAACGGAATTGACGAAGCAAGTGCAGATATTATTGCTCGTCTGAAAGTTGAGGTTGAAAAGACTTTAACTAAGATTAATGCTCGCTTTGGTGCTGATAGCATTACGATTGATAATTTTACCGAAGCAAGGGTTACGTTCACTGGCGCCGCAGGTTTTGAGTATTATGTGACGTTTGATGGTATTCTTCGTGCTACACTTGAAGAGGGTACTGAGAATCAAACTCCTGTTGGTACTTATGACCAAGTTGCTAAACTTGAGAAAGAAGCAGATGTTGCCGGCGTAGGTTATAATCCTAATTTCAAGGAATATGACCGTGTTTATGGTGATATTTTTACAGCTACCGAGGGTGTTATGTATGATACTTATGTAATTACTTCTCGTGCTGATTTCACACATCCCTTTAATTTACATACAGAGGGTTTACAGGTTACTCAATTTATTGCTATTGACAATACTAAAACTTCTGCAATTACTGCACTTGAAGAGGTATTAGCACTCATTAAGTAAGAAATTGATTTGTTAAAAATGTAACCACAAGGATAACTCCTAATGCTATTAATTGTGGTGTTAGGAGTTATTCTCTTAATGATGCTAATGTTATGTGACAAGTGGGCGTGCAACCTCCTGCCCTACCGGGGAGCGAGGCCGCAGGCCGAGCCATACAAGTTGCACCATTATTATTATTAATCGTCATATAACAATAAATACGATTAGTATTATGATAAAGAGAATATGGAATAAAATAACTACTTTTTTAAGTGGTTATTATTCAGAACATAAAGACGATATTATTATTGGTTTCGTCATTGCTACTGTCGTAGGTATTTTATTTAAGGCTACTGTTGCTACTTGGTTTATGAGTTTATGGATTACATTAGCTTATCAAATCATTACTTGTGGTATTCAAGCTGCAAGAAAGAAAGCAATAACTGGTCTTAAAATCCATCCTATTATTATTAACTTTGTAGTTGGAGTATTTATTTCGTTATTGTTCTTGGTATGGCAGTAATTAATCTTCGAAATGTTGTAGCGCTCGGTGTGCTTGAAGATGGTGTATATCCGAGTGTTTATAATGGCCAAACCGGAGAATATATTGGTACAGTAGATGGTGAAGGTGCTGGTGTTAAAACAGTTCCTACATTATATATGTACTATCGAAAGAACAGCCACCTATATTTATATAGGACAAAGGAGAGGATTGAAATAGACTTAACTAATGTAACTGCTTACGATAATAGTGCTCTATTTAAGCTAACTGAAAAATCTGATATTAGTTCTGCAAAAATTACTGAGTTTGAATCTCGAAATATTGATGTAGGACATTATGAATATAAAGTTCCGTGGGTTAAATCAACTCAACAATATCTTTATATACTTGTACCGATTGTTCGTTCTATACATACAATTACAGTACAAGGTATCATAAGTAATCAGATATTCACTCTTACTGGTATTTATGTTCACGAGGGTAAATCTTGGTGGATTTATCGGACGAATGTAAAGACCAATTTTGATTTTAATGATGCTGTTAATGAGATTCTTGATGTTCAAGTATATGTTCGTGAGCTTACAGCTGAGGACTTAAATCCTGTTGAACAACTTACAAAACTTTTATTTGAACATATTAATAATAAGTTTAATCCTCATGAGGTAACAAAAGAACAAGTTGGTCTTGGCAATGTTGATAACACTGCCGATATAGATAAACCTGTATCTCGACCTCAAAAAGAGTATATTGATGCTCTTGAAAATAGGGTTAAAGATTGGTTCAAACAGTTGAATGTTTGGATTAACAATCATGTTACAGAAGTTAATAAAAAGTTTCAAGATGTTTGGGCTGCTATAAACAAGAAACTTGATAAAGAAGATTACGAGAATGACAAAGATAATTTCAATGCTCATATTCGTAATTATGATAATCCTCATAAAGTTACTGCCGCACAAGTTGGTTTACCAACAGCCGCAAGTGATATTGAGAAATTAAAACAAAAAGCTCAAGAACTTCAAGGTTTGCTTATTAATAAGCAAGATAAAACTTCTGAAGAACTTGTTACTAATAACAAACGTATTGTAGATGCTATTAATGAGATTTATGGTATTGTTGTAGAACACAATAATCATGTTCGTAGCAACAGTATTAATCAAATTGAAGTTACAAGCGAAATTCCTACTACGTTTGAAGATGGTACACTTTGGATTCGTATTCCTCGAAATGAAGAAGATTATATAACAATTAAGATTGAAGCTGTTCCGGTTGATTCTACTATACGAATGATTAATTCGGAAGGTAAAGAATCAGCAGGTATTGGTAGTGCAAGTCTTGAATGTTTAATTCAAAGTCGTTTACATTATATTGTAGAAAAAGAGAATTACATTACAAAAGATGTTTATGTCGATGTAGGTGTTGAAGATACGACAATCAATGTTGTTCTTACACCTAAGACTAAAAAGACATTAACTGTAAATGCAATTCCTGATAATGCTTTAATTGTATTTACTGATAAACCTTCTAATGTAATTATTGCTCAAGGTACTGGTACTCTTACATATGAAACTTATGACCCGCGTGATATTTTAATTCAAGTTGGTGCAAGTGGATATGAAACTTACGAAGAGCGTATTACATTAGATGAGAATATAATTCGTGATATTACTCTTACAGCTCTACCAGTTGAACAAGGTGCTGTAAGTCTTACGGTAGTCGATAGCGAAACAAAGGCCAAAATAGCCGCATACGTCTATGATAAGGACACGGGTGGTATATTAGGTCAAGTCACAAAAGATACGCCGCTACAACTCACTGGAGATGTCAATACGAGCCGAATTTTGAGGTTTGTTTCGTCGGGTTATATAGAGGTTGAACAACTGGTAACTTATGCAATTCCTACCGCAGAAGTTACTGTTGAAATGGATAAAGTTCCAGTTCAAACTGGTACTATCTATGCAACTGCTGTAAATACCAAATCTACTGCTTTAGACGGTGTTACGTTTGAGTATAAGCTCAGTACTGAAAGTAGTTGGAAACCTCTTGGTAATGATGAATCGATTACTGGTAAATCTGAAGCTGTTACTGCTCCAGTTGGAACAAGTGTTGATTTCCGAGCTTCTAAAACTGGTTATATAACTAACACTGGAACTGGTACGATTAATTCTACTGGTGAACATAGTGTTACTATTGTACTTGAAGAGTTACCGCCTGAACCCGAAGAGGTTTCTGTAACCATCAAGGCTTATGAAATTTATGATAGTAATAAACTTTATTTAGCTGCTGATATTAAAGAAATATCAAATACTGGAACTACTGTTGGTACAACCAGACCTGATGAACCTTTGGTAATCACAAAGAATAAAAATAGTGTTATAACTTATTATGCTTTACCGTTATCTTCTGATTGGTATAATATTGGTAGTGAAGAAGTAGTATTTGATACTGATAAAACAGTTGAGATATTATGTCTTCGTAATAATAACGGTCTTATTAAAGTTCGTACTCGTGATGCTTTAACTGGCTGTATGATTACGAATACTATTTATGATGAAACTAATAAAAAGATAGGTAATTGTAGTTCATCAGAAGATGGTTATGTTAGTGAAGCTAATCCAATAGGTTTCGAACGTAATTATAAGACGTTAGGTGATAATCGTTATGAAGCTACCGAACTTATAACATTTATTGCATATAAACCTTCTGAAGCTGTTGTCAATTATATTGATTTACATCCGAAAGAAGGTCAAGACTATATAGCTCTTAAATTTATAGATTCTGTTACTAAAGCTCCTATTACCACAGGTATTAGTTGCTGGTTTAGTTCTTCTGTTAAAACTATCGTTACTGATTATCAAGGTATAGCTCATATTAGTGGTACTTATGATTCAAATGTTGTAATTTTGGTTAGACGCGATGGTTACACTGAATATAATCAAAGTTATGATAATCTTACAAATCATAGTGTTACAACTATTGAATTAGTACCTAAACCAGTATTTGAAAACGATGGTATTGATTATATGCAAATAGAAGGTGATGGTATTGAACATTCTATATTTAGGGTTGGTGATGTCGAATCTAATTAACGGTTTAATGATATGAAAGAATCAGTAATTCGTAAAGTATTTTGTGCCTTAAACTGGCCTCCGAAAGCTGGTGCTTTTCAGAAGTTAATTACTTTTGTAGTTGAAGGTTTAGCCACTAAGGCTGAATCTTCAACTGTTCAAGAATTACAAACAAAAGTAGAAACTCTTGAAGGTACTGTTGATACATTACAAAAAACTGTTACTACTTTAAGTGGTAAAGTAAGTAAATTAGAGAGTAATCATACTTCTTTGGGAGGTAGTGTAACTGCTCTTGAAACACCGCAAGGTTAATATTAATCTACAACTATGGCACAACTTAATCTTCTTGAACGAGCTACGGAAGCTGTCGTAATGCTTAATGGTAATCGTCGGCAGGTTCTTGATATGTGGCTTAATGGTAAAAAAGTTTGGCCAATAGATGAACCTGTTGTAGAATTAGCTGTTGATAAAACTCTTGTTATTCTAAATAAAGATAATAATTATCATGATACCATAACTGTTTTCGCAAGTGATACAGCTGAATGGGAATTTGGTAATTAGTTTGTTGTTATAGTTAATCGACCAAAAAAAAACAAATGGCAACTATTCCGAGTTATTTATCATGGGTTCCTAAAACTGGTACTGGAAATGCACAGATTAAGATTAATTCTGCGAATCCTTATACCGGTCGTGTAGATAGAAGGACTGAAGTTTCCGGTAAGATTGTCGGAAAGACTAACACAGTTACAGTCACGGTTCTTGAAAAGGCTGCTGACGAATTTATTACTCCCGATAGTTTAACTATTAATGTTACTAAAAATGGTGGAACAATTCATGTAACTGGTAAGTCTAACTCGAAACTTCTTACGTTTACATGGATAACTAACTTCGGTCTTGCAAATGTAACATCATTTAAAGTTAATGGTAGTACAACACCTACTTCTGGTACTGCTATTACTGGTGACCCCGGTGCCACTGGAGAATATACTTATGATGTTACTGTTGTTGTACCGAAGAATGAAACTATTAAAGCTCGTATTGCAACTCTTGAAATCAAGGGTGAAGGTGCGAGTGTTGTTAAAACTATTACTATTACTCAGGCTCTTGGTGACAGCTATCTGTATCTCAATTCGAAGGGTACAACTACCGCAACTGTTACTATTCCGAAGAATGGTGGTGAGCAGACTCTGAGTGTTCTGTCTAATGACCAATGGACATTCGAACCTGCTGAATAAATTAATTAATCATTTATGAGTGTTATCACTAATAAATGGAATGACGGGAGTGGAGATTCAATTAATATTGAATCTCCCTCTTTTCAAGGAAATCAGACTGTTAAAATTTCATCACCTGTTCAAAAGGGTACTTCTAAAAGAAGTATGAAGTTTATTGGAAAGTGTAAAAAAGATTCCAGTAAACAAGTTATTCTTACTGTTGAACAAGAAGCATCTACTTATACATATGATTTAATATTAAGTAGTGATAATACTAAAATTGCCGCAAAAGGTGGAACTGCAAATATTACAGCTGTACTTAAAACTTATCGTAATGGTAATTTAGTTAGTACAGATACTGTTACTCCAGTTCTATCAGGAAACGCTACCGGATTTTCTATATCTGGTACTAAAGTTACTGCAAGTAACCGTACTACTGTTGTAGGAGCTGAAAGAAGTATTACTGTAACTGGTAAATCCTCTAATACGTTTGATGGTCAAATAGCTACTGCAAATATTGTTATTAAACAAGAAGCTAATACTGTTTCGTATAGTGATATAACCATAACTAAAGAAACTCCTATCAATTTAAGTGCTTCTATGCACATTAATATTAAAGTTTCTGATGGTTTATCTTATTCTCAGAAAGCTACTTATACAAGTGGTGTTACTACTAATATTACAACAGATGCTAATATCACTTATTCTGTTCAAAATCCAGTTACTGGATTTACGCTATCGAATAATATATTGCGTGTAACTTCTAATCAATCATTAAATCCTCGTAATGATTTTGTAGTTAGAATTAATATATTACTTAATGGTAAAACTGCTATTAAGGATATTACTTATAATCAAGCTGCTGGTTATTATACTTATGCTAATCCAGTTGTTACATTAACTTGTAATGATGTTCCTGCAAGTGGCGGTAGTGTTAAAACCGGAAATGTTACATATTCCCAGACATATGGTTGGAATGGTAGAACTACTGGTGCTGGTGTTATAACTGAAGGTGAAGCTTATATTTATTGGAATGGTGGTGTTGATAATATTCCATCTCTTGGAACTGTTGTTAAATCTCGAACTAAAGTAGGGGTTTTAAATGTAACAGTTAATATTAATGGCAAGTCTGGTAATGCAAATGCTGATATTTATCAAGCTGAAAATAAAGTAACTAATAGTAATTACAATCCTCGAATTACTGCTTATGGAATTCCTACTGTAAGTATCGGTAGTGGTTTGACAGCAGCTGGTGGTTCTGCGACTGTAAGTGCTTCTGTTACTAATACTGAAACTTATAATGCTTTGTATAGTTCGGGTGCTATTGGCCCGAATCAAACACGAAGTGTTGGTGGTAGTTTATCAATTTCTATGACTGTTAATGGTAATAGTAGATTCAGTTTATCTGGAAATACGATTACTCATAGTAGTATGGGAACTAATGAAACTACTGATACTATTACTATAAAAGCTGTAAATGACGGAGATAGTTCTAAATCAGCTACGGCTTCTAAAAGTATAACAAACAGTAAAACTGTTAAATCTACTTCTGGTGGTATTTATACATATGGTGATGTAATAGCTGGTACAGTAACAAATGGTATTATTCCTGCAAGTGGTGGTTCTGCTACTGCTAAAGCTGGAAATGGTACTCAAAGTTGGAATAAATCTGCTACTATTACTACTTATGAATATACATCTGGTGCTACAAAAAATGTTACTACTGAAGCTGCTTCAAGTGGAACTGCTAATGTTGTTCCGAATGTAGCTTCTATTACTGCTACTGCTTCTTCGAAGGGAACCACTGTTTCTTCTCAAACTACTGTAAAGAGTCAAGTTGTTACTTGGTCGGCTAATGGCAAATCTGCAAGTGGAACAATGTATATTTATCAAGCTGCCAACGCAATAGATTCTTATAATTATGGTAGTTGGAATATTGCTATTTCAGCAAATCCTACAACTATTGCTGCATCAGGTGGAACTTCTACTATTACGGCAAGTTGTACGAGAACTAAAACTCCTGTTTATACATCAGGTAGTACTGGAACAGCAACAAGTGAAAGTGCAACTCCAACATTAGCTTTAACAACTAATCCGGGAGGTTTTACATTAAGTGGTAATAAATTAACAGCAGCTAATAATCCTATTGGAGCAAAAACTGCTACTGTAACTGCAAGTTATTCTGGTGCTACTTCTAAGTCAGTTAGTGTTACACAAGCAGCTGGCCAGGATGGTATTGGGTATATGCAGATACAAGGTGATGGAACAAGTCATCCTATTTTTAGAGTAGGCGGTAACACGAGAAGTGTTGAACCTATGTCTATTAATGAAACCTCTGAAACTGCATCTGATAAAGATGTTAGTATATTTGCAAGCATTAAGAAATTTCTAACTAAATTTGTTTAAGTTATGACTAAAATAAATAAGCAGGCTCTTAAAGCATATTTCCAAACTGGAAAAATACCTACTCAATCTAATTTTGCTGATTTGATAGATAGTGTTATGAATATTCCCGATGGGGGGGGAAGGATTCAACATTAGTTCTTGGTAATGGTGATAAAAACGGTGCTCCTTACGTAAATGGTTATAGATTTGTTAATAATGGGAATAGCAGTACTTATTTAATTATCTCTTGTTGGGATAGTGATTTAGCTGATAATGTTCCTGTTTTATTACTTCATTTTCCAACTGATAGTCCAAGTTCGTATTCTGATACAATAACTTATCACGTTTTAACAAATGATGAAGTTAATGACATGTATATTAAATTAGGTGGGACTTTTAATGAAGCATCTGATGATAAAGTTGTTTCAGCTATTAATTATTTAGCTTTAGATTGGTTTAAAATATTTAATAGATATAATAATAATCTTCCTGCACCGAGAGTTGTAACATACAGTAGTGGTAGTGAATACATTACTTGGTATGTTTATCCTGCATTTTACAATAATAAATGGGTAATAGGTTATGCACTTGAATGTACTATCAAAGGTGGCGCTGGTAGTATATATCGACATTTGATGGTTCAAGGTAATAATATTGTTGAATTTAGTTATCCAGATAATGTTATTGTTGATAGATTACTTAATGGCCCTTGGAATAAAAAACTTCTTTAATCTCTAATTATTATTAGAGATTAAACTATTATACAAATTCATTTAATTTCTAATAATTTTAGAGAAATGACACTTGCACAAATTAAAGCTCTATTCAAAACTGGAGCTATTCCTACACAAGCTGACTTTGAAAATTTGATAAGTAAAATTCCAAACAGTGAATCAACTGGGGCGGGGGATAACACTTTAAGTTTTAGCGACCCTAATTATGCTAATGTACTTGGTTATAGATTTGTTACTATTGGTGATGAAGCATCTTATTTATTTATAGGTTTTTATGATGCAGCTAATGCTACATATTTACCTTATATAATTGTACATTGTAATACCGGTTCACTTTGTGAATTTGGTAATACTCTACCTGTTAAATATACTATTCTTACATCTGAAATGATAATGGAAATGTTATTAGGAGGTGGTGAATTATATTCAGCTAATGATGAAGCACTTGTAGGAGCAATTCCCTCAAATGCTAAGTGGAATTGGGTTGGCTGGTATCATTTATCTAATACACATCGAGTTATTAAAAATGACCTTGTAGAAGAACACTTTTTTATAACAACTGATGGTTCTACAAGAGCTTATTTTAAAATAGTTTATGCTACTGAAAATGATATATTCCCTATTGTTTCTGAAGCTATTAGAATAGGAGTATCGCGTGGTGCTGTAACTACATATAATTACATTCTTACTTCTATTGCAAATATCGATACTTACAAAAAAGAATTAAATGCTATTTTAGATTCAACAGATTTAAGAACTACAGAACTGCTGAATTTTATTAATAAATACATGAGAGATATTAATATTACAAATTAAAAGTTAAATTGAGTTTGACTTTTAGTTGTTATAAATAATCTATTTAATCTTAAATCAAGTATAATCTATGATTAATTTATTCGTAATACAAAAACAGGCAATTAAATTATGGCAACTAAAAGTCAGCTTAAACAATATTTTGAAACAGGTAAAATACCTACACAAGCTCAATTCGGTGACCTTATAGATTCTATATTTAATATTATTGGTTCACCTGATGGTAGTTTAAATATAAATGGTGATGAAAATAACATTAAACTTTCTATAAAGAATTATAGAAGTTTACATGGTGTATATATGTCTCAATTATCTGTTAGTCTTCATTTATTTTTTAATAATGATATTAAAAATGGTACAAAACCAGTTCCAGTATTTATTATATTTAGTACTGTAAATAATTTAACTAATCCTGTAAATGCTAATATTAAGTATGCTGTTCCGAATGTCACCTTACTTAAAGCTATGACAGATGATAAGTTGGATTATCTCACTGCAAGTTTGGATGTTATCATTCGAAGATTTGCTGCTCTTAATATTACATATTATAGTTTAGTACCTAAAAACGAAGAAGTAAAGAAACCTTCCATTGTAACACTTATGTATACTGATGTTGATAATAGCAATTATGTATATAATTGCATTATGGGTATGGGGAGTATTGATTCTATAGTACCAATTTTTATTCATAGCTTTATTAGATTACACGATGTTGAAAATAATAATTATTCAGGTGCTATGTCTGTTTTACTAAGAACTGTTTATAATAATATTACAGTAAAATCTGAATGGGAAAAGATAATGAAGTTACAAGGTTATGAAGATGGTTTAGTTATTGATGATAGCGGAGTTGCTGAAAATTTTATGAATACTGTATATGCTAATTTTTATAGAGAAGTTCAATTAAGATGATTAAAATCTATTGTAAATTCCTACCGTTCAAAGAGTATTTATGTATGACAATATTATGGTGGTTAATCATACGAACTGAATACAAAGATAAAATTACTGAAACTGTTGAACGACATGAAACTATTCATAGTTATCAACAAGTTGTTTTATTTTTATTCAGTCTTATTGTAAGTATCATATTAAGTCTTACTACAAATTATTCTTGGTGGTGTTTATTACTAACTCCGATTATTCCTTTAATTGCTTACGTTATTAGTTGGATAATTGAACTTATATTACCTCCTTATAACCGAGCTTATAAAGATATTTGTTTTGAAGGTGAAGCAAGAAGTTTAGAATCTGATAAGGATTTTAGAAAGAAATTGTTTCCTTTTAGTTTCTTAAAATATATTCCAAATAAGAAATATTGTGGTCGATGAAATTGATGAATGGTAAATGGAACAACTCGTAGGACATTTCGTTGAGTTATTCAGTACTCATTTCGATTTATCGTTTATGCTTTGTGTGAATGTTTTAACATACATACTTATTAAAGCAATAGATGATATTAATGGTGATAAATCTGTTGGTACATGGACTAAACGACTGGTTATGCTAATTAGTTGTTTTGCTATTGCCGCAGGATATATAGCAAATGGATATGAAAATACTACAATTCTTATTAATTCTGCTATTCTTGCACCAGTTGCTTGGAGTTGGATATTCAAACCTATTCTAAAAAAGATTGGTGTTGATTATAAACAAAATCATTAATTAATTAAGATGATTACTACTATGGCATGTGGTGGAAAGAAAGGTGGTAAAAAGACCACTGGTAAGAAAGTGAAGAAATAAATTGTTAGTAATATAACAATTTATATTGTTAAAGATTGAATTGAAATGGTGAGAGGTGTTACTAATGTAGCACCTCTTTTTTATAGTGAATATGGTGGGAAATCGACTATTTTAACGTATATTTGTTAGTAGCCCAATATAATATACCTATTAATATTAATCCTCTTATACGCCTATCTATGTTCGATTATACAGCTATTATAGTAGCTATAATAACATCCATAAGTACGATTGCTGGTATTTATCTAAAAGAATGGTTATTTCCTAAACGTAAAGAACAAAAACTTACTATTGAAAAAAGTAATTGTTATATAGAACTTGATAAGATATGTGCTTCTATTCGAGATACTATTCACGCTAATGCTGTTTATATTGCTTATTTTCATAATGGCGGTCATTTCATTAATAATGTAGAAATGGATAAATACACTGTTATTGGTGAAGATTATGATTGTTGTGTAGTATCTTATAAGAAATCTTTTAAGGATGTTCTTGTTAATAATTTTCCTTATTTATTTCATAATCTTCTTGTTAGAAATAGTTATTATTGTAATGATGTTAGTAAATATAAGTTTCAAGATAGATGTTATAAAGATGAACTTGAAAGTAGAGGTATGAAGTCTGCTTATACTTTTCTTATTAAAGACCCTATTAAAGAAACACCTATTGGTTTTATTTCTCTTGAATATAATATCGTAGAAGGATTTAATCCTGATGATGAAAAATATATTTGGAAAAAACAAAATACTATTGCTAATCTTTTGAATCTAAATAAGTAAGATATGGGAACACTTAATCAATATGCAGCTCGTATTGCAAACATGGTTAATCAACCTAATAATCACGAACTTAAAGAACGTGTTAAAGATATGATTAAAACTATGTTTGCAAATCGTATCCGACAAAGCGTTGAGAAAAATGGAATAGATGATATTCTTAAACTTACCTTTATTGCTCCTGTTGAAGAGTTGAAATATAGTGATATTCTTCCTACTGAATATCGAGTTGCTAATAAAATTAGATTGTTAGGAACAAAGTACAAAGTTCCTACACCCGTGCGCATACAAAGTGATGCGCCTTTTGCGTTTGTAGGTGATACTGTTGGTAATGGATATATGTATGAGAGTTCTATTACATCTCTTAAACTACGTCAAAGTGGGCGTCCAACCTGCTCTCCCACCGGGTATCCACGAGCTTATATTATATTAAACGGTCATATAATTATTGCTGAAAAAGTTGGTACAAAAGATATTGATGATAGACGACCAATTAATGAAGTAATGATTACAGGTATATTTGAAAATCCTGATGAAGTTCTTTCGTTCTTTAAGAATGAAGATGGTCAAGATATTGAATTACCTTTACCTAATGATATGCTTGAAAGTATAATTCAAGAAATACTTAAAACTGAATTTGGTATTTATCCTCAAGATTTGGATATTAAAACAAATAATAATAATCCTACTATTGCTCAACGTGGTAATGTTCAAGATTAACATTAGGTTTTTATCATTATGGTTGATAACGAATATTATTGGAGAGATTTCGTTAAAGAAGTTCAAATACAACTTAATTCTTTAATTAAACAATTACATCTTGCTTATGAACGACGCAATGATTGTATTTATAATATTAAAGATAATCTTGCTAAATATCAAGAAGCCGGTGTTGATGTTTCAGTAGTATTCGATATTGATAATCGTAGTAAGATTTATTTTAATAAGAAGCAAGATACTCTACTTGGTACTAAACTAATGAGTTATATTCGTAGTTATAATTACTTAGTTTATGAACGTCTTGATAAACTCGATGATGATATAGAAACTCTTGCTGCTCTTAAAGAATTACCTTCTGAAATGTATACTTATATGCAAGATGAAGTTAATAATGAGATAGCTAATTTACTATGTAAAGGTAATAATTATTCTTTTGGTAGTTCTGTAGGTTACGTTTATGTTTACTATAAAAAGACAATGCCCGGTGATGTATGTAGTGTTGTTGATTGGGGTGCTACAAAAGACTTAAAAAAGAAATTATTAGAACAAGGTATTAATATACGAACTGCTGATAATCCAAATGGTATTCCTTATTTCATATATTATGATTATGACTGGTGTATAAAAGCTGTATATCATAAAGTCAAAGGTCGAATACCGCAAAGCGTTTATTACAAATTCAAATTTGGTCACACAAGTAGTGCTTATGAAAATGGTGAAAAAACTATTGACAGAACACCTTTTGCAATGAAAGGTAAAACTGTCGATGAAATTGCAACAAATCGAAGACTTAATTGTTTCAATAAAATTCTTGCAATTTGTTTTAATCATCCTGACGAAGCTATTAAACTATATCGAAATAATCTTCCTAAACAAAATAATGCTTTATGATTGATAATAATATATTCATTAGTAGTGCTACATTAATTCCAGATATGTATAACGATTATAATATACAAAGTGATGACTTTGTAAGTCGTTTTCCTATTTGGGTTGCAAATGCTTTGGAAGAACTTAAATTTATTCAGGCTTATGCTAATGTAGAAAAAGATATTGAATTTGATGACCATCGTTGCCAATTACCGTGGGATTTCCGAGGTGTAATTGATGTCATTATAAATAATAAAAAAGCTGTTCTTAAAAATTCAGCTGAGTTTAACAAAGATACTATTACTGAAAAGGTAACAACTGTTCCGACATATACTCCTTATCCCGGTATTCCAAATGCAGACATAACAAGTCCCGGTGATAAAAACGATAGTTTTAATCATGCTCCTGTTGATAAAGAGCAACCTTATTATTATATTAGTAATAACTGGATTCATACTAACGTTGATTATGGAACTATTCATTTAAGATATAGAGCTTTACCTGTTGTTTATGATAGTATTATAAATATGGATGTTCCTCTTATTTATAATAATGGCCCTCTTAAAAAATATCTTAAACTTTATGTTCTCAAACAAATGTTATTAAGAGGTTATAAACATCCGGTTGTGAGTCTTACAGCAAACAATCCTTATACAAATCCTGCGATAGAACTCGATAGAATGAGAATACAAGTTCGAGTTTCTTGTAACAAATTTAGTAACGACCGTCGAGAGAATATTGCTACTATTCTTCGTACATTAGAATAATAGAAACTATGAAAGTTTTAGGTCTTGATTTAGATAACTCACCTCATATTGCACAAGATAAATCTTTACGATATGCTAAAAATATAACTATTGATAATAAAGGTCAAAGTTATTTTAATGAAAGAGGATTTGATTTCATAGGTGAATTAGATGATATTCTTGAAAATCATCCGACAAATCGGCATATCATTCCTTATATTTATAGTGATGCCAATAATCACAAATATAATATTATAGGTACAATTCCAACTAATGTTGGTGTTGTACTTTTTTGCGTTGTAGAACACTGGAATAATGTAGATAAATCTGATTTACAAACTAACGACGCTATTATATATCTTAATCTCGATGATAATAATCCAACTGTAAAACGTTGTCTATATAGTACATCTGGTGCATTTAGATTCAGTATTGATAGACCAATTCATGGAGATTATATATACAATTATAAAGAAAATTTGATTGTTACATTTACTGAGGGAACTGATGAATCAGCAAATGAAACAAGAATTATTAATTTGACTGACCCGTTTTATGATGGTAATAATGGAGATGATACTGCGATAGGACATAACATCACTGTTGATGAAGTTGATTCATTTAATCTTATTCCAAATGTTACTTATCCTGAACTTCAATTAGAAGTTAAAGACGGTGGTAATCTTAAAACTGGTGCTTATCAAATAGCAATTAAATATCGTCTTGATGATGGTACTTATACAAACTATTCTCCTTTGAGTACATCACTTATTGTTTGTGGTAATTATGAAGAAGATTATGCGTTAGGTATCGAAATCAATAAAAATATTACTATTAGTTTTAGAAATAGTGGTATTAAATATAAACATTGTAAGTTTGCTATTGTTTATATTACTGACGAAGCTCAATTATCATATGAAACTGATGATATTTCAATTAATGGTGTAAGTACTACTCATATTGTAAGTGATGTTTCATATTTATCTACTATAAGTCTTGATGATATTTTTATTAAAAATATATCATATATTCGAGATAATACTCTTGTTAATTTCAATAATAGACTTATTCGAGGTAATGTAAAAACTCTTGATTATAGTAAACTTGATAGTGAACTTAAAGAGTTTACAGAGAATAATCTTGATGTTCAATTAAGTTGGAATCCGAGTTCTTCTTATATTAATAGTACTCGACGTTATTTTAAGAGTGGTGAAGTTTATGTTTTTTATGCTGGATATTATGATTATAAAGGTGACCTTGTAAATATATATCATATTCCTTGGAAAGCTAACAATTATGATATTGAAGCATATCCCGTAGGTTCTACTAATCAAAATGCTCATAAAATTCCTTATAAATCTGAAAACATTAGTAAGATTATAAGTCCGAATTGGAAGAGTTTACCTAATATTGATGCTACTGAACAAGTAGATGAAATTGCTAAAACTGGAGTTGGTAGTGAGAATCCTGCAATAGCTCGTAATCGTTATTTTAGTTTATACGGAGTTTCGACTGAATACGCAACAGTTAAAGCGAAAGGTCGTTCTTTAACCAAAGGTAAACTAAAGTTACCAAGTCTTCCACTACCTTATACAACTGAAGATTCTGAAGGTGGAGTTAATCCTTCTGATTATCAAGTTGTGGTATTAGAAATAACAAGTGAGAGTACATCGAGTCAATTAATTGGTATTAAATGCAGTCCTACATTTGGTGGAAATAGTGTGATACCTGCTGGTATAAATTTAACTACAAAAGTTTATGATGCTACATCGGTAGTTAAACAAATTGATTCAGAAGAATCTGAAGTTGAAACTGGGTATTATGAAGTTTCTGAATCTAATCTTTTAGCATCTGATAGTAAATCTACATTTATTGGTAATACAATTAATACTAAAACTAATTTTGTAATTAATCTTGATGCAAAAGAAACTAAATATATTTTAATTGAAGCTCGATTAAGTTATAAAGTTGATGGGACAACTGCTCCGACATTTAATTGGTTAACTCAATTATATTCTACTTCTTCTGAATGGAATCCTACTTATACATTAAGTCCTAATATTAATATTAAAGCTAATCTTGCTGGTAAAACAGACTTAATTAATAAATATATTAGTTCAATAGTTTATTTCTTTGTTGAACATAATATTAATAATTCTCGAATTGTTACACAAGGTTTCGCAATGCGAGATACTGAAACTAACAATTTCGGTAAAAATCAAACTTATAAGAATCCTTTTGGTGGAGATAACGCAAGATTTTATACATTTGAATATCTCTACAATAAGATAAATAGTATTAGAGGTAAACTTAAACCTCTATACTTTGAAACTGATGTTCTTAAATTTGTTAAAAATGAAGAACTTGATGATGATATAAAAGTATTTCCAGCTAAATGGAAAGGTGAAGATTTTGATGGATTTAATAGAAATCCTAATGAATCTGGAACTCGATTCTTAGATGCTGACATTAATAGTCTTACTATTGATACTTCTCGTGCAACTAAAGATGTTTCACTTGAATATATCAATGCTAATATTAGTTCTCAAAACAATATTGCTGGCGATAGTTATTATCGTATTGAAAAAGGTTTTGATGGATTTAATAAAGGTACAGATAATGAAAAATGGGCAAGAGGATATATTGCCGATTTAATTAATAATTCTGAAACACTTTATTCTGATGTTAATAATCAGAAACTTCAAATTGCATCTAATGTAATTAATATTAAAGGTTCTTCTGAAATAATAACTTCATTAGTTGGTGATACATTTATTGGATATATAACACTTCGAGCTACTGCTCCATCATCTAATTATCGTTATGGTGATGCTCAAACAAAAGCATTAGACAGTAACGCCACTGTTTATCGTTGGATATTCACTGTTCCTCTTGAAAGTAAATTCAATATTCTTGCTCGATTTAGTGTTAATAACGTAGATAAATCTTTCAAATATCACAATAAACATGGTAATGAATTACGTGAATTTTATCAATTAAGTTATCAAGTTGATAATTTCATAAATAGTAGTGTTGGTAAAGGTTATTCTCCTGTTTATAATGAGAATGGTATTGAAACATTTACTTATTTTGAAGAAATTCCCGGAACTCAAGACCACCCTTATCGTATAATTCGTAGTCAATTACAGAGTGCTGAAAATGCTAATCTTAATTGGCGATTATTTAGAAGTGATGATTATAAAGATATGCCTTTTAATCGAGGTGAAATTATTGCATTAAAAACTGACAATAAAAATCTTTATATTCAACAGACTTATGGTCTGCATTTATTACAATTTCGTGATACACTTTCTAATACTGATGAAGGTACTTCGTATTTAGGTACAGCTGATATATTTAATATGGAACCTCAAGAGGTTACATATAGTCCCAGTGGTTATATAGGTTGTCAAAGTTATTTTGATACTCACGTTAATGTTATTGGTTATTTTGTTATTGATGCAGTTCATAGACGTATCTTTAATATCAATGGAGATAAAGTAAGTAATATGACTGCTCTTAATGCTCTTAAATGGTTTGACGGTAATCTTGCAAAAGATGTAATTAATCCGTTTAAGAATAATGGTAGAATTTGGGCATTTAATGAAGATACTAATATCTTATATTTAGTCCAAAATGTTGATAATAAACAATTCACAATTAGTTTTAGTCCTATTGCTAATGCTTGGATTTCATTCCATGACTATAATCCTATTGTAGGTATTACCAATCGAAATGGATTATTCTGGTTTGATAAACATGGCATTTATGCAATATCTAAAAATAATTATGGTCGATTCTTAAAAGATGATAATAATAATCAACTTGTTAAAGAATCATATATTAAATTTATTCTTAACGACAATAGTAATTATAATAAGTTATTAAATAATATTGCTTGGAAAGACAGAGTTGATATTGTTAATAATCTGTTACCTACTATTAATGAATTTGAGAAAACTATTAATGCTATATTGGTTCATAATGATGACCAATGTACTGGTTATAAACTTGTTAAATTTAATGATATTTGGTATAATGGTACAACTGGTGTTAATAAAGTAAATCTTTGGAGATTTAATAATGTTAATGATATACACAAACAAATACCTTTTATGATTACTGATTTAGTTGTAGATGAATCTGCATTAAAACGTAAAGCTAAATGGTATGATGTTAATAAGTTCATTTGTCAATATGTTTATTGTATAATGAAGTTTAATAATAGTGATAATAACAGACTTTGGGAACTTATTGATATTAATCCTGAATGGATTCTTGATAATCGTAATAATCAAAGATAATTTGTAACAATTTGTGCGGCTCGGCCTTCGGCCTCGCTCCCCGGTGGGGCAGGAGGTTGCACGCCCACTTGTCGTGTTACTCAAACTTTTAATGGTATGTCTAATCGTAAAGTTAATCCTGATAGTCTTCGTCAAGTTACTCGTTATATTAATGAGTATTCTCAACATATTTGGGATAACGAATTGACTGGTGATAAAGAATTTATTCGTGTTAAAGAAAATGGTAAACTTAAAACTGTTCGTTCACGTTCAAAAGATGGTAAATATTATTATCCTTATGCTTCATATGAAGGTGGTGCTAAAACTATTGGTCCCGGTTTTAAGTTAAATGATACTTCTGATTTTACTAAATCTGTTAAAGCAAAAGGTAAAGCAACAAGAAAACAAATTGATGCTGAATTAAATCGTCGTATGGCAAAAGCCTACAATGATGTTCGTGATATTTATTCTGAGAAATATGGTATTGATGATTTCAATACTTTACCTCAACCTATTGTTAATCTTATGTCTAATCTCGCATATCGAGTAGGTCGAACTGGTTTTAGACAATATAAGAAATTGTTAAAAGGTGCTAATGAACGTAATACAGATAGTATTATTAAAGAATATACTACTGGTAATAAAAGAAGAGATAAATCTGAATTAGAAATATTTAAGAATAATAGTTCTAATGATTATGATATGATTAGAAATAGACTATTTTCTAATTTTAATACTGATGATAATCCTGATAATTATGTTGAAGATATGAGTAAAACTAATCGTAAAAAATATAATTTCGGTGGTATTCGTTCTACACATGATGCTACTGCTGATTATTTAGGAATGGCTCGTAATTCCGGTAATAGTTTTTTCGATAATGGTATGATTGATTTATTATATCATGACGGAAAGAATGATGATACTGGAATCCCAATTAAGAACTATGTAGATAAGTTGATTACTAATGATAAACTTATCTATGCAAATATGCAGAAGAAAATCAATAATGAAATTTTAACTTCTCGTGGTATTACTGCTAAATTCGGTGGACTTGTTGGAATTCCTCGTAGGAAATTCTATTGGGGTGGAACAAGTATTAATGACCCCGGTAGTGTTCAATGGGGTACACGAGTTCAAACCAGTGATATTGACGAATCTAAATATAGTGCTGATGGCGAAGGTATCGTAGGTGGTAGCGCTTTAAGTGGAGCTGGAACTGGATTAGGAATTGGAGCTGCTGTTGGTGGAACCGCTGCGCTTGCTACTGGTGCAGCTGCTGGTTCTTGGCTTGGCCCTATCGGTGCTGGTATCGGTGCATTAATTGGTGGTATCGTTGGTCTGTTTACTGGACGTAAGAAAAAGCGTCAAGAAGAACGTCGTCGTCAAGAACTTTTAGCTGAACAAGCTGAAATGGAACGTCAGCAGACTTTGGGTAATATGCAAGATAAAGTTGAAAATGATGTTGCAACTATTCGACAAAGTAATCTTGGTAATTACTCAGAAGGTACAGGATTTTATGCTAAATTAGGTGGAATGATTGGTCGTAGAAAGTTAAACACCGGCGGCCAAGTAGTTCCTAATTCATCTAATAGTGTTGTTGCTTATGGTCAAACACATGAACAATATAATCCTGCTACTGGTGAAACTGGAATTATATATGGCGATTCGGAAATTGAAGGCGGCGGCGCTAAAAATGGTCGAATGTATGCTGGTGAAGTTGTTCGTGAAACTCCTGAAGGTGGTCAAGTATTTAGTGATACGATTAAAGTTCCCGGAACAAATCGTACTTTCGCTGATTACGCAAAGAAACTTACTGATATGAAAGGTAAAAAAGAAGCTCAAATTATTCAACTTGCTGATGGAGTTATATTATCTTTGTCTGCATTAGATAAAAGTAAAACTAACAAATTACAAACTGGAACAAATGTTCGTAATATTGAAAAGTTAGTTTATAGAATGAATAAAGCTCGTGGTGAATCTGAAGCTATTGATGCTAAAACAGAAGATTTGTTTGAAGCTCAAGAACTTTATGCTACTGCTTTAGGACTTCGTAATGATGCTCCGATTATGCGTTGTGGTGGAATGGTAAGAAAGAAAAGACCTTTTGGTGGATATGCTTCACCGTATAGTCTTACAGGAGTTTCAGCTCCTAAACTTACTACTTTACCTCCAATTCAAACTACTGCAAGTGCTGGCGGTGGTTCTGCATTTAAATTCGGATTTAATGAATTTGGACTTGGTATGAATCTTGCAAGTTCACTGTTTGGAATTGTAGGTAACGCTCTTAATACTCGTGCTAATCGAAAGGCTATTGAATTTGAATCTACACTTCATGTTCCGAAAGGTAATAAAGTAGATGCTGTCCAATATAGTACAGATTATGATATTAGTGAGGAATTACAAGAACTTGGCACACAAGAACGTAGAGCTGCTCGATATATTACTGATAACACAAGTAATGTTCAAACTGCTCGAAATAGTGTAGCAAATCTTGCAATTAATGCTCAACTTGCTCGAAACAAACTGTATGGAGCTAAGAAAGATTATCAACGTCAAAGATATGATTTGAATAGGCAAGAACGAGTTAATGCTCGAAATGCTAATAGTCAAATTATGTATCAAGACGCTATTAATGAATATAACAAAGCTGTCGGCTTGAATCAACAGTTAATGGCAGTCAGAACGCAAGGATTACAAGGAATGTTACAAGGAGTTGAAGGTCTTGCCGGAGCAGTTAATAATTACGCAAGTGCCCGCTTATACGAGAAATTATGGCCTCGTGGAGTAACTAATCACATGAGAAGTGGTTTTGCTTGTGGTGGTCTTGCAAGACGTAAAAGAGCTTAATATGATGCGTGATATATCGGATTATTCTTTTATAGGATAGTCCGATATTCACGATTTTTTGTATATTTGTAATGATACAAATAATGGTACAAACACGCGCGACAAGTGGGCGTGCAACCTCCTGCCCCACCGGGGAGCGGAGCCGCTGGGCGAAGCCCAGCAGGCGGAGCCATACGAGTTACAACTAATTTACAAACTAATCATTATAAAATTATGGCAGAAATTGCAATAGGTCGATACGATACTAATACATTAAAAACTCCACAATTACAAGATTATGGAAGTGTATATGCTGCTGTTGGAAATGCTTTGAATCAAAAGTATTACCAAAATCGTGAAGCTTATATTAACAGAATTGCTAATCCTTTAAGTCAAATTAAAGCAACTTCTCGTGGACAAAAAGTTCTTGATTCTGAAAGAGCTAAGATTGTTGAAGGTGCTAATGAATTTAAGGAACAAGATAATTGGTTTGCAGCAGATGATTATATTTATAAGCAAACTGAGAATATTCTGACTAATGAAGGTCTTAAAGCTGTTCAAGCTGATTATGCTTTAGAACAGCAATATATGGAAGATTTGAAAAAGAGTGATTGGGATACTCAAAATCAAAATGCTTTTCTGCTTCGTAGTCGTTTACAATCTTCTGATATTGTTTATGATGCAGAAACTAATACTGTTGTAAGCGGTGGTTTTAACGGAGTTCAAATCGGTAAAAAGTTTGATGTAAATAAATATCAAAAAGACGTATTTGATATTCTTTCAAAAGCTAAAGCTGATAAAGTATCATTTGAAAATCTTGTTACTAATCCTGATATGATACGTCAGTATGGATTAGATGTTGCAACAGGTTTTGATGGTGAGAAGTTAGCAAGTCACTTTGTTAAAACTGGTAGTGAAAGAGAAGGTATTACAGAACAAGAGATTATGAGTTATGCTATGTCATTACTCAAATCTAATCCTGATTATACTAATTATCTTACTACTATTTGGCAGAATCAAGATGCTCTTACTCGATTTGTAAAAGATGATAGTTCTGCTGGTGGACATTTAAGAGATTATGAATTAGAAGATTATGCTCCTTTATTCGCTGGTAATCCTACAATGTTCGCTCTTAATGGTTTAGGTATTAACGTAAATGAACTTGGTGCTCCTACAAAAGACGGTAAGTTTACTGTTAATTCTAAATTACCTGCTGAAGTTAAAACTTTGTTAGATACTGTTAATAAAGAATATGGAGTTAATGTTCTTGATATATTACAGAATAAAGCTCAAGTTCCACCTGAACTTATTCAAGCTGGTTTACAGAATTATGTAGATAAAATGTTTGAAAGTTACGCTGCTGGTGTACTTGGAGCTACTGATGATATTGAGAATCTTGACAGAACTGCTTTCACACAAAGTGTTTTATCTGGTCAGTTTATTAATAATAACATTCAAAGTTTAGCTGGTGCTGCCGCAGGTTTATATTCTTATCAAGATATTAAAACTACGGTTAGTTTAATTGCTAATCCCGGTTATACAGCTTATGTTAAAGCTCGTGCAAAAAGTAAGCAACAAGAACTTGAAACTCTTCAACAATATGCTCCGTATCTTGATACACTAGGTGGTTTTGAAGTTACTGGTGATAGTGTTGCAGAAAACATTAATCGTCGTAATGAAATTACTGACCAAATAACTAAACTTTCGAATTCTATGAATCAGATATTTACATCTGATGAACTTGGAATTTTAGGTCTTAGTCCGGGGGATGGTAATATTGTTAAAACACTAAATATTTCTACTGCTGAAAGATTAGTTGATTCAGCAGGTCTTGATGAAGAAACGGCAGCTAATCTTAAAGGTAAACTTTTACAAGTTCAAACTGCTCAACGTAATTATAATAATCTTCAAGCTAAACTTCGTTCTGACGAAATTCAACTTAATTCTATATTTGATACTTGGAATAAACATCGAGATCAGATTGAAGGTGGTATAGGTTGGTATCGAGTTAATAATGAAGAAGCTAAGATTATTCTTGATAACCGACTTAATAGTTATGATAAATATGTTGATTATATAAATCAAAATTATAAAGAACTTTATAATCCTGAAACATATAGTAGTACTTTGGTACGAAAAGATGGTGTAACCACTGGAGCTAAATATCTCGGTGATATGCTGACAAAAGAAGAGTTTGAATCTACTCTATCTAATGCAGCAGATAATGTTTCAAATCGTTATCGTAAAGCTATTGCTGATGCACCTCTTGAATTTACAGCAACTCGTGAGATTATTGCTAATCCTTCAAGATTCCAACAAAATTACATGGCAGCTGCTATGGTAAATTGGAAAAAAGGTGCTGGTAATATTAGTGTTGTTCAAACTCCGTCTGGAGAAGGTATTGGTCTTACCGGAATGCAATTAGCTAAGTATATGAACTTTGATGCCTTCCCTACTTCAACTACTACTAATTCAAAAGGTACAAGTGTAACTCGTCAGAGTAACGCTACTAAAAATTCTAAACCTCTTTTAGGTAAAGAACTTGGTCTTGATTACGATATTTATAAGACTGAAGTTAGTCCGATTGCTAATGGAATTGCAGCTCGTGAAGGCCGTAATGAATATGCAATTACTCTTTTTGATGAAACTGGTGCTGCTCGTGGTAATATTATTTTCTCTGAACAAGTAGACCCGTCTACTATTGCTCGTCAAATTCTTGACAATTACCGTAACATTAAACCTTATGCTAAAATTGGTGGTGAAAGTTTACAACGTAGTGCTGGAATGATTGAATCTCAATACGCTTCTGGATTTATTGATTTCAATACTACTGGTGCTAATAATAGTCCTGCTGTTGCAAACATCGCAGACCTTCAAAGAACTGTTGATGATTTAGGTAAAGTTGAATATAATTTGAATATTCACGAACCTTTTAATAATTCTATTGATGGAAATAGTCGTAAAGTTGAAATCGGTAGAACTACGCAAGGTTATTATATAAAAGATATTAGTGGATTAACATATCCTGACGGTTCTGTTCATTATGGTCAGTTTGGATATAATGCTATTCCGAATAGTCTTTATACTATAAATGGTATTACCACTAACAATATTCAATATTATGATACAATTAATGAAGCATTAAGACCTATTTCTGAATATGTATTAACACAATATGGAATACTTCTTGATATGCAAGAAGCAGCAGAAGCTATTCAAAACAATAGAATTAATAATGCTAATATAGGATATTAAACATATGCCAAATTTAACAGATATTAAGATTCCTATTATAGGTTCTCAAGCTCTTACTCCGGTTGAAACACAAGTTTCTGGAGTAGGAGCTACTCCTGTTTTACCGAGCATGGAAATAGAAAAAGCTCGTGGTGCAAAACAATCTTCAATTCGACCTTTTAATATTTCTGAATACGAAAATATATTAGGTCGAGGTCAAGTTAATCCTAATCTTGATTTAAGTGTTCTTAATGAAAATAGAGCACAAAATCAAAGTGGTTGGTATTTAACTAAAAATGCTATTGGTCAATTAGGAACTACTATTCTTGGTGGTACTATTACTGGTATCGGTAGTATTCTTAATTTCTTTCCTACTACATATCGTGCTATTAGTCAAATATGGGATGATAATGCTAAATATAAATGGGACAAAGCTATCAACGAAGGTCTTGGTTCTGAATGGCAGAGAATAGGTAAAGATATTGAAAATTGGGGTCGTAAAGCAATGCCTATTTATCAAACAGAACAAGCTCAAAAAGGTGGTTTTGCTGGTGGTATGGGTGATGCTACTTGGTGGGCAAGTATGTTTCCTACCGTAGGTTCTGCGGCCGCATCTATGCTTCCTGTTATTGGACAAATGCGAGCTTTACAAGCTGTTGGTAAATTAGGAACAATGATTAACGGTGTTGGCCGTTTAGGTTCTGCATTGAATAAAGCAGGTCGTGCATTACAAAATCCTTATACTCAACAGATAATTGGTACTTTATACGGAGCACATCTCGATAGTATGGAAGAAATTGTTCGTGGTTATGATGAACAATATCAATATGCTCTCGATTTAGGTTTCAATGAAGATGATGCTCGTAAGTTTGCATCTGTTTATGCTTCTGAAAGTTACAATGATGCTTGGGCTTATGGAGTATTATTTAATGCTATTGAACTTAATAGTATGCTTCGTGGTATTAAAGAAGCTCCGGTTAATAGTATTTCTATTGAAAAAGGTTTAAAAAGTAATATAAAAGGTCTTGCACAAAAAGGTAAGACTTTTGTTTTAGATAGTGAAACATCTAAACTTAATCGCAAACTTATTCCGAGTATTGGACTTCATAAAACAAAAGATTTCTTTTCTGTTGCTTTATCTGAAGGTCTTGAAGAGATGCGAGTTGATATGGCACTTAATGAAGGTGTTATTGCTGCAAAAAAAGAACTTGGAATTGAAGATGAAACTGCTGCTTTAACTCCGTTAGCTCGTATGGGAAGACTTGTTGAACAAGCTTCTTCATGGGATAGTTTTATTTGGGGTGCTATCGGTGGTGGTGTAATGTCTGTTGGACGTAATGGTGTTACACGAATACTTAATGGTAAAGCTCAACAAGAAGCTGAAAATAAGCGAGCTACTAACATTATAAATGGTATTCAAGATACTGCCGCAGCTATTGCTGATTTTGACGGTGATATGAATATTAAAGTAACTGAAACACCAGTTTTAGATGAAGCTGGTAATCAAGTTATGAATAGTGATGGTACTCCGAAAGTTAATAGAACTATTACTGACCCTGCTTCAAGTTTACTTGTTGGTATTATGGGTAGAATTGGTTCTGCTAATGGATTCAATTATGCTGTTGAATATTTTGATGAATTAAGTAAATTATCAGATGCTCAACTTGAAGAAGTTTATGGTGCTAACAAACGACCTGTCGTAGATGCTCTTCGTAGAGAATTTACTATTATGCGAGATATTCATGCTCGTAATATGGGTTTAAGTTGGGGTAATCCTTTCGACAATGTTCTTAAAGTTCAAGCATCAACTGATGATTATTTACTTGATTATTATCGTCGTCAGTTAGCTATTGTTGATACTGATATTCAAACTTTCGATATTGAAGCATCTAATCTTCGTAAGCAACGAGATGAAGCCCTTAAAGCTATTGATAGTAAACTCCATAGCTTAAATGTAGAAAAGATTGTTCTTGAACAAGAACGTGAAGAACTGCAAAAAGTTATTGAAGATTATAAAACTCAGCTTGAAGATAAAACTCGTAATAAAGCGATTAGTACACTTAAAGGTAAACGCACTCGATTAGTAAATAAGATTAAAACTATTGAAGATACAATCAATGGTTTGCAATCTCAAATTGATGAATTAAATACTTATATTGCTAATCAAGGTGCTATCAGTACAAAACAACCTAATCGCAAAGCTCGTAAACCGTATCTTCTTGAAATTAAAAATAGTAAAAAATCTATTTTAAGTCTGCAACAACAAATTGCAAATGCTCGTCAGGCTATTGCAGAATTAGAAGTTGGTAAACTTCAATATGAGCAAGAACTTGCTATTCATAATGGAGAGCTTGCTGATACTCGTAGGAAGATTGAATTATTTGAAAATGATTTAGCTGATTACGATGCAAGACTTAATAGAATTAATAGTGATATTGCAGAACAGAGTGAACGTGAAAATAACAATGTAGCTGAATATAATGAAGCTGCAAAACGTTTGCGTGAAACTCGCAATAACAATAATCAAACATATAAATCTCTTGAAGAGGCTCGAACTCAACTAAGTATGGCTGTAATGGCTCTCGAAGAAAATGTTAATAATCGAGATGAGATTATGGCTGAACGAAGTAAGTTACTTAAAGAAGTTTATGATAAACAAGAAGAGATTGAAAAAGCTAAAGATAAAGTAAAAAAAACTACTGAAACTACTAATCAAGAAGCAAGTCAAGAACCCGAAAATGTTACTACCGAGGTGCTGACAGACAGTAACGGGATTTCGTACTCTCTCGATGACAGCGAGGCCCCAAATACCGTCGATATTAAAAATAAGATATATTCGGTAGGCTCAAAATTTAATGTCGCAGAATCGTCCAAAACCGTGCAAAGAATCGAGGTTGTAACCGACGACGAAACCGATTTTAGTGCTGTAATGGTTACTATAAAAGATGATGCGACTGGTAAAGAAGATACATATTCTGCAAAAGAACTTGCAGGTATGGATATTACTGAAATTCGAAGTGAAGTTCAAACTAAATTTGATGCTATTTATAAAACACTTTATAGTATTCAAGATAAACTTTCAGCAGATAAATTTAAGAATCATTATTTAGATACTATTATAAATTTGTATAAAGAATTATCTGATTCTAATAGTGATACTTATAAAGCATTATTATCTCCTATTGATAATACTGAACTTAATACGTTACGAACTACTATTATTGGTAATTTTATTGGTTGGATAAATGAATATCAACCTACTGAAATTAGTAATGAGAATTTAGAAAAAGCTAATCGTGTAAAACAGTTATTATCAGATAGTAATATTCGTATTGCAAATAATCTTAAATCTAATCTTTTCAAAGATTGGATTTGGAATCTTTATGGTGGTGATATAGTTGGTTATAGTGAAGAGGAAAACGCTAAAATGCGTGAAGCTATTGCTGACTATATTGCTAACGTTGCTAATGTTCTTAATAATAATTATACTATCACTGATGGTAAATTAACTCTTAAGAATATTAATGTAGACCATAATGTAATTCGAGCACAAATCGAAGGTCTTACTCAAATCAAATTTGAAAATCTCAATAGTAATTTTGATACTGTTAGATATTCAGATTTCTATCATAAGATAACTCTATTCAAAAATAGTATTATTAATGAAGTAGCTAAAAGTACAACTGAATTTTACAAAACTAATATCGCATATATCAATAGTGTGATGAATAGGTTCATTAGTAAAATTCGTGCTATTAGACAAGCTGAAGATAGTCCGTTGCATGATGCTCTTGTAAATGATGATGGCTTTGGTAGTCAAACTTCTAAAATTATGGAATTTGCTACTGCCATAAATAATTTAGCAAAAGAGTTTTTAGACTATGGCGCTATTCCTAATCTTCCGGCTCGTACAAGACTTCATACATTAGCTCAATCAATTCAACCTTATTTGGTATCTGATGTTGATGCTTTGAATCTTACTGGAATAGATGTTATTACTGCTGTTCGTCAAAGTAATGTTCTTGATTTATTAAGAAATGCTCGAATGGCTTATTCTATTCTTTCGAGATATTATAATTTTGAAAGTGGTACTGAATTAAACGATGATGTATCTATTCTTAATAGTCTTGATGTACTTGCTAACAGTGTTTCTGACTTTATAGATGATACTGAATCAAGAGATGAGTTTAATACTAATGACTATCGTTATTATATTAGTGATTCAATGCGTAATGCTCTTGATGCTATTGAAAATACTATTGTAAAACTCGATGGTCGTCAGATATTTACTGATAATCACGTTTATACTTACGAAGATATTCTTGATTCTATATATCAGCAAACAGATGGTCGTAATGATGTTATTAAATATTATGAACCTATTTGGTATGCACTTAAATATTTCAAAAATGATGTAAATGTTAATACAATATATCAACAAATGAGTAAGAATGGTGTTCCACAAGAACAACTTGATGCTCTTAAACGTTTGTTTGATATTATTAATAAACGAATTGCTAATCCGATTCAAACAACAGACGGTGCTTATCTTGATAGTAACTTAAATCTTCGTGGTAAGTTTTTAAGTGATTTCTTTAAAACTCATATTCAACGTGAATTTGAAACTAATGGTTTCAAAGGTTTACGTCGTCTTACACCTGAAGTTTATAAGATTATCACAAGTCCTGAATATTATAATCCTAAAACTCGTGTTATTAAAAATAATATTACAGTTAATGGTGTTAAATTCAAGACTACTGAATTATTTGATGCTTTAAGAACTTTACACGAAGGTCAAGAATTTGAAGTTACTTATAAGGATGGTAATGTCGATGTTAATTTAGATGTAAATGGTAAGAAACTATTAATTGAACGAATTGGTTTAGGTGATAGTGAAACTTATCATGGAATCCAATTAGGTAGAATTGATGAAAGTGGAGTTAATCAATATGATTCTGCTTTTGGTAATTCTTATGGAACATCTAAATTTATAGATACTATTATCCGAAAAGCTGGTGGAAGTGATACAATATTTAACTTAACAAAAGAGTTTTATAAAGTATATACTGAAGCCTTAACTCGTGAACAACAAACATCTGATTCAGTTGTTTCAAAACTGAAATCAATTATTAAAGAATTAGATAAATATGGTAATACATCAAAAACTGAACATTCTGAAATAATCAATGCTTTCATTGGAGCTATCCAATATAATACCGAAATTGAAGGTGTTAGTCCGGAAGCGTTTGATATCGAAGCTCTTGACTTAAATAAGGTTTATTATCTTATTAGTCCTATGTTCTATAATGTAAGACTTAAAAATCTTAATGATTATGTTCGTTATGGACTTAGAATCAAGAACGCTTATCAGAATCTAAATACTAAACTTGGAAATGACTTTATTCAAAGTCAAAAACTTATTACTGAAATTAAAGAAAAAGGTTCTGCAATTTTAGTATTAAAAGGTATTAATAAATCTCCTATTACATTTGCCGATTCAAGTGGTTATCGAGCTAATGTAAATGAAGAGATGCAACGTACTGTTACAGTTAATGGTAAATCTGCTGTTAATATTATTCAACGTCAGCCTGACGCTAATGGTTTAATGTTAGTTTCGTCACTTACTACTGATACTGCATTTAATAATCCTATTGTTGAAGATAAAATTACTTCATCTGATAGGCATTTCCAAATGTATGCTGAAATTCAAGCTAATGCTGGTGAAAATGGAAAAAGTTATGTTCCGTTACATCGTGGTAATTTAACAAGTGATGTTGCAGATACACCATTTAATGTAGCTGCTATGGAATTTGTTACTCAAACTATGAGTGATATTATTTCAGATGCTACTTTTACATCTCTTCCAACTGATGCTAAATCTGGTCTGTATACTCTTGTAGATGATACTAATAAGACTCGAACAAAAGCTCATAATGCTAATATTCGTAGTCGATTAGCTCCTTTATCAGAAGCTATCATTACAAGTTACAATCGTGGAGTTCCGGGAGCTGAATGGTTTAACATTAGTTCTCTTTACGAAAATACAGACCCTGCTACTGGAAAAATTCGTTATATTAAACATTTAGATTTCCAAACAGTTGTTCGTAAAAAGAATATACTTGGAAATGGAATAAGTTATATCAATAGAATTAGTATTGAATATACTAAATCTGGTGATAAATTTACTCCTGTTAAACTTCGATTAAGTCGTAGAGTAATTCCAGTTAATAGAACTACTTCAAAAGTTCGTATTGCTAAGAGTCCTTTTACAGCACGAGAACTTGCTCAATTAAATGGTATTATTGAGAAAAGTAAATCTAATAAAGGAACTTACGCTACAATTGATTTGCAAGCAAGAGGTATTACTGGTAAAGATTTAACTGATTTACTTAATCATAATCTATTCCGTAAATTATATGGTAATATGCAACGTAGTGTTACTACTGCATTACAAGGCGACCACTATACTTACGGTGTTAAAACAGACGATGGTTACGCAGCAGTTAAAGGTCAATATAAATCTAAAATACTTGATTGGGCTAAACAACAAGGTATCGTTGATAAATCTGTTTCTTCGACATTTGATTCGATGCAAGATTTTATTCTTGACACCGGCGCTTTAACAACAAGTGTTATTGGAATTAGAGATACCAATGGTAATGTTGTTACCAATTATACTATTGATTCTATTCAACCTGCAATGTTCTTTGAACTTAAATCTGAAAGTTCTGATAATTCTATTCGAGAATCAGAAGATATGACGAAAGAATTTGCTGTTAAAGCAATTACAACATTAAGTTCAATGACAAATGATACTGAAACAAACTGGTATCAAAAACTTGTTAATATTACAGATGATAAAGTAGCAGGTCTTAGAGTATTAGGTGTTATACCTGATTTTGTATCTGAAGATGTTGCTAACAGAATCGCTGAATTATATGATAGAATTTATGCTGATGGTAAAACTAATTTCAGTATTAAGAAACTATCAAGTAAACAAGATTTCATAATTGCTCAATATGATAAAGGTACTGAAACTATCGTTATCAATAGCAATAAACTTACTAAACGTGATTTTACTGCTACTGATTTAGGTGTTACTATTACTCATGAATCTCTTCATAAGTATTTTGAACAACAAGCTAATTCTAAAGAATTATACGATAAACTTGCTACATTAATTAGCGATATTAATGATACTGCGTTTAAGGTTGATTCTAAAGAATTTAATGCTAAATATAAGAGCGATTTAACTGAACTTGAACTTGGTTATCTTCGTACATATCTTAAAATATTAAGTGAAACTCCTGCTGAAATAGTTACTTATGCTTTTACAAATAAACAGTTTGCTAATTTAGCAAATAGAATTATTGTAGAAGAAGCTCCGAAGATTAAGAAACGTAAAAGTCTTTGGGATAAAATTATTGATGCAATTCTTTCTATTATTGGTATAGATACAATTACTGATAATAGTTTACTTAGTAATGTACGAAATATAGTAATTAATAGTTTGGATAGTGTGAATAGCCGACGCGCAAAAAATCCGACCAGTGGGCGTGCAACCTCCTCTCCCACCGGGGAGCGGAGCGCTGGGCGAAGCCCAG
>ENA-UAOY01000138-UAOY01000138.1-human-gut-metagenome-genome-assembly--contig:-NODE-138-length-44300-cov-6.830331_pt1 | contig 44300 bp, 30 predicted proteins | sample MGYA00243477_ERZ654571 | MGnify/ENA primary metagenome ERZ654571 (study PRJEB26926, sample SAMN06164761) | human gut metagenome | biome: ENVO:00009003; feature: ENVO:2100002; material: ENVO:00002003...
TGTATAAGAGACAGGCGCGACACAGAGGGAGAGGTTGCTGCTCCCTGTTATTTTTGTTGTTGCCGGTATTTTCTAACCCCTCCGTCACTGCGTGCCACCTCCCCTATATTTTGTATTACAAAACACAGGGGAGGAAGTTTAAAATATCACTCCGATAGAGGAATATAAATCTCCCACTGTTTTAAGAATTGATTTTTTATTATTCAGAATAAGAGGAGAAAAGAAGAAATGTCCTGCAATGCTGCGGGACGTGGCAGGAGGGAGGTTGCTGCCCTAATCCGTTTCTCTTACTGCGGGTGTTTTTCAACCCCTCCGTCCTGTGGACACTTTTCCTATATTTTGCATTACAAAACACCCCGTAATGCTACGGGACACGGCAGGGGAGGAGGAGATTGCTCATAAAGTTCCGAAGGGGTAGAATTAAATATAGCTAGACTTTTCCATGTACTTCTTTCCGCTTTTATCGGGCGGTGAAGATGCCGGTTTACAACTTCACTTTCTTTATCTTACCCTTACTTTCGTTGTGCATACGGTCTACCGCGGTCACCACATATACATATTGGCGGGTTCCGTGTTTATAAGGGAGCAAAAATTTCGTGTCCCGCGTAACGGCTACGAGATGTGATGCATCACATAAACAAATGTCTTCGCTGGGTGCAAAACGATAGACACAGAAATAAATTTGCTTCTGCATCTCATCGTCGGTTTTCTTTCTTTTCCACTGCAATTCGTATCCCTCGGGAGTCCATTTTGTCTTCAAGCCCTTCACCTCGTCGGGAGCCTTGCTGTCGATAAACGTATAGGCCGGAATAAGGGCGGGAACTGCATGGTAATATCCCTTCAAGTCATCGGCTATGCCTTTATAGTTTTCCAACAAGGAATAGCCCGGCCAGAAACAGTTCCCGCCTACATGGTCGAGATAACGACTCAACTGCATTTTATGGTTCAGTTGCGTGTATATGGGATTCACGTCGGTAGCATTCATCGTACGTGCTACGTCCTGACCGATGTAGAGATGACGTCCGTTGGCATGATTGTTCCACCAATAAATCAGTGTCTCGACGCATGCGGCCTGATGACCTATCTCCCAATAAAGTTGCGGTAACATGTAATCGACCCAACCGTTGCGTGTCCACAGCAACACATCGGCATAGAGCTGGTCGTAGTTTTGCAACCCGTTCGTCGCACTGCCGTCCGGGTCGCTCTTTTGATTCCGGTAAATACCGAACGGGCTGATACCGAATCGCACCCACGGTTTACGCGATTTGATAATCTCGTGCAGTTCCTTAATCAATGCATTGACATTCTCCCGACGCCAATCGCCACGATCCATACCGTTACCGTACCGGGCATAACTGTTTTCATCGGGGAACTCGCTGCCTGCTATCGGATAAGGATAAAAATAGTCGTCCATGTGAATGGCATCTACATCGTATCGCGACACAATATCGTCGACTACCCGGCCGATGAACCGGCGGCACTCCGGTAACCCCGGATCGAAATAGAGCTGCCGGCCATACCGAACGAACCATTCGGGGTGTTTATGATAGATGTGCGATGCGGCGAGCGGCTCATCGGCATTAGTTCCCACCCGATAAGGGTTGAGCCACGCATGCAACTCCATGTTGCGGGCATGACATTGCTCGATCATATATTGCAACGGGTCCCACAACGGTTCGGGAGCCACGCCTTGCTTCCCGGTCAGATACTTGCTCCACGGTTCAAGCTCCGAACGATAAAAGGCATCGGCCGTCGGGCGCACTTGAAAAATAACCGCATTGATACCGATATGCTGCAAACTATCCAACATTTGGTCGAAATAGTCTTGCATCGCATCCCGATTCATCTCCATGTAGCGACTCTGACCTACCGTGTGAATCCATGCGCCGCGAAATTCTCGTTTCGGGTGTTCTGCACCCTGCGACACCATTCCACTTAAAAAGGAAAACAATAATAGTGATAAATAAATTTTAAGTTTCATTGTATTGATTTTTGTTTTATGAGACAAAAATAGTGCAAGGCAGGGAGATAACCAAATTTATTTGTTTCTGTGTTCGTTCATATTATCTTTGTCACTACGAATATAGGAAGCAAATCGAAAATGCAATTTCCGTTTGTCTCTGCACTTACCTTTCACTATCTTTGCAATATGCGAGAATAAGTCGAGTCGGGTATGAAAAAATGAGGTTGGTTTTATCCGACTCGTTTTTTACTCTGCATGCACAACGTGCAAAATATAGATACGATATGGATATTATATGGATTATTGTAGGAGCGATATGTTTGCTCGTCGGGTTAGCGGGTTGCTTTCTTCCGGCACTTCCGGGTCCTCCGCTCTCTTATGTGGGCATGATACTTCTTCATCTCACCGACAAGGTGCAGTTTACTGCGACACAGCTCATCGTCTGGGCCATATTGGTCATTATTGTACAAGTACTCGATTACCTCACACCTCTCATCGGCACGAAATACAGCGGAGGTAGCAAATGGGGGAACCGGGGCTGTATAGCGGGAACCGTCATCGGCATATTCCTCTTCCCTCCATGGGGCATTATTTTCGGTCCTCTCGTGGGAGCCGTCATTGGCGAACTGTTGGGTGGCAAACTCACACACGAAGCTCTCAAAGCCGGGCTGGGCGCTTTTGTAGGATTTCTCTTGGGGGTAATTTTAAAGGTATCGCTCTGCGGTTATTTCGTGGTTGTCTTCATCTCTGCTCTATTCTGATTTCTTTTTCCCTCTCTTTCTCCCATAAGTCGGGAAGGACTTCCACTGTCCATTGCTGGCAAGTCAAGGGAAGCCTTATTTTGAAATGAAAAGTACTACCTAAACGCCCCATATCTTGCGTTGTAAAACACAAAAGAGGAGGTTTGGATATTTTTCCGTGATAGCAGCGAACCGGGAAAAATTTAAAATGTAGAGGATTCTATACTGATATTCCTAAAATAGTGTTTATATTTGTAACTGTTGTAGCTACAACATACATATTTTATTGAAGCGTTTCGTTTTATCCTAACCTTGAAAACGACCAATTTTTAGCAGAAGGATAAACGGCACAAACGTTCATGCAGGCGTGTGCGCATTCATTGCTCAGGCAATGTTGTCATACAGCATGCGTGGGTTAGCTGTTTATTTCTGCGTGGTTACTTGGTCGTACCTCAAGGTTGATAAATTGACAGGTTCCCACGCTTTTCTATTTTAAAAACGCCATTCCGAAGGGGAACAGGAAGGCAAAAATTGTTCATTATCATGAAAAGATTATTTGCGTGTGCATTATTGGCATTGTCGTTATCCTCTTGTTATAATGCGAGAGTCTGTGTGGGAAATGTACAGAAAAACGATCCTGTCGTAAAAGTAAATTCGGTGATGAACCATCATTTGTTGTATGGCTTGATTCCTGTCGGTAACACGAAAATGGAAGCCAAAGAGTATGTGGGGGATGCCGAGAATTATGTAATTAAAAACAGTTGGACTTTCTTAGATGGTTTTTTGAGCATTCTTACATGGGGTATTTACACTCCTACGACCACTACTTTTTATGTACCTGTAAATGAAATGGGGAAATGAAATAAACAGGTTTGTAGATGATGTAACCTAACCATAAGATTAGGCCTTTAAGAATCTTATCGATTGAGATAATCCTTTTGTCGGAATCCGAAGGTGATAGTGCCGGATAAAGACAAGGGGATTATTCGTTTTATTTTCAGTGAGGCTAATTTCTGCTTGGGGAGTAATCCATTTCCTTAGAAGAAAGACGAAAAAAATCTTTTTGCGAACTGTATGATGATGGCTCAGTCGATAATTCGTGGGGATTGTCCTTGTATATTTCAACCCCTCCGTCACTACGTGCCACCTCCCCTATTGCTAACGCTACACCCCGTAATACTACGGGGCACGGCAAGGGAGGAGTTTAAAAGTAACCCTCTATTCATATAGACTGAGTCATAATAATGGGGAGAGAAGGGGAAAATTTTTTGCGAAAAACGTCTTTTTTGCTATCTTAGTAGCGCAAAAAGGAGGTACAAACTATGGGGAAACGAGTATATTTAGGCTTGGGCTCGAATTTGGGGAATAAGGAGCGAATCGTGAGAAAAGCCATCGACAAGGTTGGTGAATGGGTGGGATCGGTCGTTGCCGTGTCGTCGTTTTATAAGACGGCTCCGTGGGGCTATCAATCGGTGCATACGTTCTGTAACGCCGCTATCGCAGTAGAGACCGATTTATCTCCCGAAGAGGTATTATTCACCGTACAGGAAATCGAGCGGGAATTGGGTAGTAAAAAGCATCGGGAAGGAGATGGCAGTTATGTCGACCGGCTTATCGATATAGATTTACTCGACTATGACGGTTTGGTGTTGGATACTCACTCGCTGGTGTTACCTCACCCGTATATGCACAAGCGGACTTTCGTGATGACCCCGCTTGCCGAAATAGCTCCGCAATGGGTGCACCCGGTATTGGGAAAGACGGCAACGGAGCTATTGGAAGGTTTACGGAACGAAAAGTGATTTAGCCCCAGAGTTTTATTTATATGATACGATCGGGGAAAGGCCTACAACATAGAGTGACTTTGCGTTTGCCGGTACATCTCTATTCTATGTACATTGTTTTTCGGTAAAATTGCAAATAAATTTGCTTTTGCTTTGGACTTGTACTATCTTTGTAGCCGAAAATGTGGAAGGATTTGGCTGCTTGCAACCACGGAAAAAAATGCTAAAACTGCGTTACGGGGCTTTTCGAAGCCCGTCCGGCTTTATCAAATCACCTTTGTTTTCGTGGGAATTGCGGTCTTTCTTCCTCCAATAATGTATCACTATTATTCAGGAGAGAAACCAATGAATTATTTGTTTACCTCGGAATCGGTGTCGGAAGGACACCCCGATAAAGTGGCCGACCAGATATCGGACGCTTTGCTCGACGAGTTTCTGGCGTATGACCCGAACTCGAAAGTTGCATGCGAAACCCTTGTAACGACCGGTCAGGTCGTATTGGCAGGCGAGGTTAAATCGAATGCTTATGTCGATTTGATGGAGGTTGCCCGCAGAGTGATTCACCGTATCGGATATAATAAAAGTTCGTATAAGTTCGATGCCGACTCGTGCGGTATTTTTTCGGCCATACACGAGCAGTCGGCCGATATCAATCGGGGCGTGGAGCGCGCCGAAGCGATGAGTCAGGGGGCGGGAGATCAAGGTATGATGTTCGGGTATGCTTGCAATGAGACGGATAATTATATGCCGTTGTCGCTCGATTTGTCTCACTTGTTGCTTACCGAGCTGGCCGTTATCCGCCGGGAGGCTTCGGCAATGACCTATCTGCGCAAAGGAAAGGTGACTTCGTATTTGCGTCCCGACTCCAAATCGCAAGTAACCATCGAATATAATGAACGGAACGAACCTGTGCGGGTGCATACGATCGTATTGTCGACCCAGCACGACGAATTCGTGACTCCGGCCGACGACTCGAAAGAGGCTCAGGAAGCGGCCGACCGGGAGATGTTGCAGACGATTTACAACGATGTGAAACAGGTGTTGTTGCCTCGTGTGATCGCACAACTGCCCGAACGGGTACGAACCTTGTTCGACGACCAGTTGATTTTATTGGTGAATCCTACCGGCAAATTCGTTATCGGCGGGCCTCACGGGGATACGGGATTGACGGGTCGCAAGATTATCGTTGACACGTATGGAGGCAAAGGTGGTCACGGAGGTGGCGCATTTTCGGGAAAGGATCCCTCGAAGGTAGACCGTTCGGCCGCATACGCCGCTCGTCATATTGCCAAGAATTTGGTAGCGGCAGGGGTGTCGGACGAGATTCTGGTGCAGGTGTCGTATGCCATAGGTGTCGCCGAACCGGTGAGTGTTTATGTGAATACTTACGGTAAATCGCACGTGGCGATGAGCGATGCCGAGGTAGCCCGACGGGTGTGCGAAATTTTCGACATGCGTCCGAAAGCTATCGAGGAGCGTTTGAAGTTGCGTAATCCTATTTATGAGGAGACGGCGGCTTACGGTCACATGGGAAGAAAACCGCAAACTGTCGTGAAGACATTCAAATCGCATTATAACCCCGAACCGATCGTTCGTGAGGTAGAGCTGTTCACTTGGGAGAAACTCGATTATGTCGAAGTCGTGAAAAAGGCTTTCGGAATGGCATGATGAGGATTCGAGCGATCGTGTATGCCGGTTTTGCCGTGGTGATATGCTTCCTTGATAATGGGATATTCATGGGAAATATTATATGACTATGAATTATATAGATATAGATAGTTCGCAGCATGAGCTTTACGACTCGTGGCGGAAATTGTATACTGTCAGTTTCCCTATCTTCGAGCAGCGGACGCAAGAGCAGCAGGAAAAAGCGTTCTCGTGTGCCGATTATCATTTGGTAGGGTATAGCGAAGGGGATATGTTTGTCGGATTTATCTCCTATTGGGAGTTTAGCAGTTATAGGTATATAGAGCATTTCGCAGTGCATCAAGGATTACGAGGACGGGGGTATGGAAGTAAAATTTTGAATGCGTTTCTCCGCTCGACCTCTAAAATTGTTTTGCTGGAAATCGATCCTGTCGTTGATTCTGTTTCGAGAGCTCGTTTGAGATTTTACCGAAAGTGCGGCTTCCATGAGAACCCTTTTGCCCATACGCATCCTCCCTATCGGGAGGGTTATCCGCCTCATTCGTTGGTTGTGCTTACATCTCCCCGGTCTATAACAGAAAATGAGTACTGGATTTTTAGCACGGACTTGACTGAGGTCGTGATGCAACAAGGATAAAATTTCGAGTCCTTTTGTTCGGAGGAGTATAAAAAAGGTGTATTCAAAGAGCGGGGCTTGTACGATTTACAAGCCCCGCTCTTTGAATATATTGTGTTTCGATTAGGAATGATGTGTTGCCCTATTGCACGGAGGCTATAAAGAGGTGGATCTGTCGATTAGTGGGGATATCGGTTCAATCGGAAATCAAAAGGGATTGTCTTTTTATATTTCTACTCCTATATAATCTTTTTAACCCCCTCGTCCTGTGGGCACTCCCCCTATATTCCCTAACGGAAACACCCCGCAATACTACGGGACACAGCAGGGGGAGAGGGATATGCTCGATATAAACTGATTGATGTGATGTCTTTTCAACCCCTCCGTCACTGCGTGCCACCTCCCCTATATGGCTAACGCCACACAGGGGAGGAGTTTAAAGGTGAACCGATTCCTAAAAGTTGGATAAGTTCAACCTAACCGGAAACGTTTCACTTCATAGTTAGCACCGTATTACTCCTCTCCCCGGTCTCTTCCCTATACTACTTACACAGCTTTCCGTAACACTACCGGACACGGCAGAGAGGAAGGGAATACACACAAAGAGCCGAGAAGTAAAAAGATATTCGAAGTGCATTTTAGCCCTCTCCCTCTGCTCTTTGTAGAATGAGATAGGGGGAGTGCCCGCAGGGCGAGGGGGTTAAATATCTAATACAAACAGCCTGATGTGATGTTGTTTTCAACCCCTCTGTCGCTACGTTCCACTTCCCTTATATGGCTCCCGCCACACCCCGGAATGATGCTACGGGGCACGGCGGGAGGGGGAGATTGCAGCCCAATCCGTTCCCCTTGCTGCGTTTTTTTTACCCCTCCGTCCTTCGGACACCTCCCCTATATTTTGCTGTGCAAAACACCCCGCAATACTACGGGACACGGCAGGGGAGGAGTAGTACGCTTTGTACAGAAATTTAAGCAAGAATCAACCTTTCACCGAAAAGTCCGGAATGTGTTTGTCGGCAAGTGATTGCTAAAATTCATGCCTACCCTACGGATTTTCTACTGGATCGAAAAAACTATGTGTGAAGGAGGAATCAGTAATTGCTGAAATTCTGGGGTTTGATGACGAACCCTACTCTCAGGCGAGAATGGAATTTGTTATAGTCGAGCAGTCCTTCGCCATAACCGTTGTAATATTGTATAAAGAAGTATTGGTTTTCGTTGGGGAATAAGCGGGCATTCAGTTCGATAACGGTGTTGAAATTGAAATTCCAGCCGCTCCGCTTGGTGAGAATAACGGTAGCCCCGAACCGACGATTGTCGCTTATGTAACTGCCTGCTAATTGAAAAATACCGCAGTATTTGAGGATATCCCGGTTGTTCCCGCTGTCGATGATAGGTATCCATGTTTTGAATTGAAGCTCTACATTGCGATCTACGGCGAGCGCACCCATAAACGAGATTTTATTCCAACTGCGAGACCAAATGCTGTCTTTCCCGTTCGATTCATGCTCGATCAGGAGCGAGACTTGTCCGATAAGTCTATTTCGATGTATGACCAGATGCGATAGCCCTATGCCGGGATTGAAGTTGAGATCGTACATCGGGAGAGATTCTTGAAAGACATTCCAAAATGCTTTTTGCGTATAGGTTATAAAGAGGTAGGTGTCGAATGGAAGTTTACTTTTTGTAAGTCTCTGGCTGATGCTTAGTTGGAATTTTACATCGGAATTTTTATTGGTCGGTTTGCTCCCGATGGTCGTACCCCCGATAAAGTAGTTATCTTTGTATAGTGAAAAATAAGGTCTTTTGTCCAGCTCTTCACGCACGCTGTCGGGATTGTATCGGGGGACATCGTTTCGGATTTGGGTAAAACCCGGAATGCAGAGCAGAACTATCAGCAGTAAGATAAACAATCGTTTCATATACAAATATAACAAATGGTGGGAGAAATGAAAAATGAACTTGTTCATTTTTTTATTTCGAACCGCATCTATATCCGATACATTCCGATATAGATAATTGTGCAAATATATGCTATATCGGCTTTATTTTATAGGTAAAAAGGTCGTTCTTTTTCGCCGGTTTTTCCATTGTTGTCGGGTTTTATACTTTGTTTTGCCCGGATATTGTTTTGCTCCTCCCGTAAAATCCAGTACATTTGCAAGAAATGAAAATGTTTTTTGCATGAATAAAATAGGTGCGGTACTGTGTATTTGTGTCCTTTTGCTGTCGGGTTGCGGCGGCAAGGATAACGAGTTTGTCGTGGAGGGAACTATCAATAATTTAGGAGGACGCCCTATTTATGCCGTTTATAGTCTTGAAAACGGCATTGTCGTAGATACTCTCCGTCCGCAGAATGGTTTTATCACATTCAAAAACTCGGCTTCGGCAGTTATTCCCATACAGTTTTATTATTTCGATAAAACGCCCTTGACCAAGATATATGTGCAGAACGGCGACCGGATAGAATTGTCGGGTGACGGGCAGGATCCTTTCGGATTGAGAGTGAAAGGAAGTTCTCTAAATAAGGATTTGTTTAAGTTCAATCAAGAGAATAAAGAGTTGTTGCAGTCTTGGTCGGCAGAAAGGAACATTTCGGCATCGGGAATGAAAACCCGACGATACGAGCAGTTGAGCAAGGAGCTGCAAGGCGTTGTGGCAAAGTATGTAGGCGAACATAAAGATTCGCCCGTGAGCGCTATTTTGTTAGATGATTATGTATTGGGAAGGGCGAGCGATGCGTTTTGCGATTCGTTGATCGGTTTGTTGGACGACCGTGTACTGTCGGCTCCGCCGGCCACAGCATTGGAAATGTATCGACAATTTGAAACCATACAGAAGAGTGACACCGTATTACCTTATTTATCATTGACTACGGTGGCCGATACGACCGAACTGCTGAATCCCCGAGAAGCCCAAGCGACCCTGCTTTGTTTTTGGGCTGCCGAGACACCCGGAACACAGAGGTACAGCGGCTTTTTAAGGGAGATAGCAGAACGATACGATTCGTTGGTGCGGGTCGTGGAAATTTCGCTGGATAGGGACAGCGCCGTATGGAAGGAGCGAATCGAGGCCGATTCGGCCGTATGGGCTCGGCGGTGGGCGAAAGGCGGTTATCTTTATCCGGGGGTGAAAGAGCTTCATATCCAAAGCATACCTTATCTGTTGGTCGCCGATTCTTTGGGGCGGATTGTCGCCAGAGGGCTTTCGCCCGACTCTTCGAGAGTTTATGTCGAACGTTTAGTAACACCATAACCTATTACTGCAAAATCTATTACTATGTTGGTGAAAGTTTTTGGCGCAGCCGTGCAGGGTATCGATGCTCTTGTAGTGACTATCGAGGTGAACTGTTCGCAGGGTATCCGTTTCTTTATGGTGGGATTGCCCGATGCCGCCGTGAAAGAGAGCCACGAGCGGATTGTCTCGGCCGTGGAACATAACGGTTACAGATTTCCGAGGAAACAGGTAATCGTGAACATGTCGCCTGCCGATATACGCAAGGAAGGGGCGGCGTATGATTTGCCTTTGGCCGTGGGGATTTTGGCAAGCGACGAGAAGATAAAAACGGGTAAATTGAGCGAGTATATGTTGATGGGGGAGTTGTCTCTCGACGGCTCCATTCTTCCTATCAAGGGGGCGTTGCCCATAGCTATCAAAGCAAGGGAGGAGGGTTTCAAGGGGTTGATTATTCCCAAAGCCAATGTTCGCGAGGCCGCGGTAGTCAATCATCTCGATGTGTATGGAGTAGAGAATATCACCGAGGTGATTCGTTTCCTGAACGGGGAGATCGAGCTGGAACCGACGGTGATCGATACTCGTGCGGAATTTTTCAGGGAATATACCCATTTCGATTTGGATTTCAGCGATGTCAAAGGTCAGGAGAGTGTCAAGAGGGCTTTCGAAGTAGCAGCGGCCGGCGGACATAACATCATACTCATAGGGCCTCCGGGCGCCGGAAAATCGATGATGGCGAAGCGGTTGCCTTCTATACTTCCGCCTCTCACATTGCAGGAAGCACTCGAAACGACCAAGATACATTCGGTCGCCGGACGCATGGAGAGGGGTAGTTCGTTGTTGTCGCAACGGCCGTTCCGGTCGCCGCATCATACCATATCGTCGGTAGCGTTGGTGGGCGGCGGGGCTTTTCCCCAGCCGGGTGAAATTTCATTGGCACACAACGGGGTGCTTTTTCTCGACGAGTTGCCCGAGTTTTCACGTCAAGTACTCGAAGTAATGCGTCAACCGCTCGAAGACCGCAAGATAACGATAGCACGTGCGAAATACTCGATAGAATATCCCGCCGGGGTGATGTTGGTCGCTTCGATGAATCCTTGTCCTTGCGGATATTATAACCACCCGGAAAAAGAGTGTATATGCAGCCCGGGAACGATACAACGTTATTTGGGAAAAATTTCGGGCCCTCTGCTCGACCGCATAGACATACAAGTGGAGATCGTTCCCGTCCCGTTCGAGAAAATCTCCGACACCCGTCCGTCGGAGTCGAGCGAGTCGATTCGTCGACGAGTCATTGCCGCAAGAGAAATTCAAGCCGCACGCTTCGCCGACTATCCCGGCATTCATTGCAATGCCCAAATGACTACCCGGTTATTGAACCGATTCGCTGTCCCCGATGAGGCGGGATTGAAACGGCTGAAAGATGCGATGAACCGTTTCCACCTGTCGGCACGGGCCTACGACCGTATTTTGAAAGTGGCTCGTACCATTGCCGATTTGGAAGGTAGCGAAGGGGTACAGGTGCAACACATCAACGAAGCGGTGAATTACCGAAATCTCGACCGGGAAAATTGGGGGGATAGGTAGAAATTGTTTATCTTGCAGACCTATATTAAAGTATAGTGAAACTCAGATGTAACGATATGAAGAACATAACCGTATTTTTGGCATCCAGCGACGAGTTGAAAAACGACCGTAACAGTTTTCATTCATTGGTGGCTTCTTTGGACGAAATTTTCGAGCCTCGGGGATATCGCATAAGGTGCAGACGTTGGGAAGATTTTTCGGCATTTTGCACCGGAACCCGTACTCAGGACGACTACAACCGCATAGTACGTGCCAGCGATATTTGTATCTGTATGTTTCATCGCAAAGCGGGAGAATACACCATAGAGGAGTTCAATCAAGCCTTAGACGAATATGTGAAGAATCAGAGTCACCCCAAGACATTTGTCTATATTCGTGCCTTGATAGAAGGTGAAATGGAGGACGAGGCATTGAAACGATTCAAGGAAGATTTGTTCGATCGGGTGGGGCATTATTGGTGCAACTATGCCACCGACGATGCCATGAAGTTGCATTTTGTCATGCAGTTGGAGCGGATCATTCCATCGGTATCGTGCAACGCTTCCGTAACCGAGGGTAACCACTTTAAGATAGAGAACGGAGTCGTTTCGCTTTACGGCCACAAGATAGCCGAACTGGACAATCTCTCTTTTGCCACCGAAAATCCGGAATACCTTTCGTTGAAAGAGTCCATTGCCCGATTGAATACAGAGATCGCCCGACTGAGAGCGACCGGTGTCGCCGAGCTTCAACCGATGATTGATGAGAAACAAGCGGAACTATACAAGAAACGGGAAAGTCTCAACCGATTGGAGAGCCAGCTGTTCGATCTTGCTCTATCCATCAACAAACTGATCGGGAGCGGAACGCCGGTGAGCGAGCGCAAACGGTTGGCGATAGAGATGTTCGAGCGAGGGAACAGCAAAGGGGTTGTGGAGATTTTGAATGAAAAAGATATCGCCGCCGATGCCGCTCAGGCCCGCAAGGAGATAGAGCAAGGGAAACTACTGGTCGATTCCGGTCGGTCGCTTATCGAGGCGGGACTTCAAAAGACACGATCGTTGGCCGAGGAGTATGTTTTGCGGGCAAAGGCTTTGATGACAGACTATGCAGAGCCTCGTCGCTTCGAATTGGCTTGCCATGCCTATGAGCAGGGTATCGAGCTGGTCCGTGCCAACCTTTCGGAGGAAGAGTTGGCAAAAAGTTTGTTTGAGTATGGTTGTTTTTTACAGGCAAACAAACGATACGATTTGGCGGAAGTTCGTTATCGAGAAAATTTAGACATCTACCAACGACTTGCGGCCATTAGTCCACAGGCCTACGAGCCGGGCTTGGCAACGACACAAAATAATTTAGGTATTTTGTATAGCGATACCCGACGTTATGAGGAGAGCGAGGAGATGTTTCTCTCTGCTTTGATGGTTTATCAGCGACTCACGGTAGAGAATCCACAAGTGTACGAGCCGGATTTGGCAATGACACAAAATAATTTAGGTATTTTGTATAGCGATATCCGACGTTATGAGGAGAGCGAAGAGATGCACCTCTCCGCCGTGGAGATTTATCAACGGCTCACGATAGTGAATCCACAGGTTTACGAGCCGGATTTGGCAATGGCTCAAAGTAATTTAGGTACTTTGTACAAAGATACCCGACGTTATGAAGATAGCGAGAAGCTGTGTCTTTCCGCCATGGAAATTCGACGACGACTTGCAGCGGCGAATCCACAGGTTTACGAGCCGGATTTGGCAATGACACAATATAACTTAGGCTGTTTGTACAGCGACACCCAACGTTATGAGGAGAGCGAGAGGATGTATCTTTCCGCCATGGAAATTCGACGACGACTTGCAGTGGCGAATCCACAGGTGTACGAGCCGGATTTGGCAGATACTCAGTATAACTTAGGTTGTTTGTATTACAATATCCAACGTTATGAGGAGAGTGGGGAGATGTATCTCTCTGCCGTGGAGGTTTATCAACGGCTTACGGCAGTGAATCCACAAGTGTACGAGCCGTATTTAGTACGAGCGTGCAATAACCTTTCATTCTTATTTCTCGCTCAGGGCAATTTTGAAGAAGCTGAACGGTATGCCCGTGAGGGATCAAAATATGATTCTACTCATCATACCATTTATACAAATCTTGCGGCATCCCTTCTTTTTCAAGGTCGATATGCCGAGGCGGAAGAGATATACCTGCGATACAAGGAAGAGCTAAAAGAGGACTTTCTCTCGGATTTCGAAGATTTCTATCGACGGGGAATTATTCCCCCGGAACGGGAAGACGATGTGGAACGGATAAAAAAGCTGTTGTCGAAATAGGCAGAGACATACATTCGATCGGGATCGCTGCGGGTGCGGATTAGGGAGTGTAACGCATCATTGGATAAACGAGCCGAGTCGCTTGTATACTATACAGAAAAACAGAATTCGGATATGGAAACAAAGAAAAACACACGTTTGTTGTCATTGGATACCCTTCGGGGATTCGATATGCTTTTTATTATGGGTTTCGCCCCGTTGGTAGTCGCCTTGAATGCCTTGCACCCGACGGCGGTGGGCGATGTCATAGCGGGGCACATGCGGCACGTCCCGTGGGACGGGTTTACCCAACACGATATGATATTCCCCTTGTTCTTGTTTATCGCAGGTATATCTTTCCCGTTTTCATTGGCCAAGCAAAGGGGGAGCGGATCGAGCGACAAACATATTTACCTGAGGGTTTTCCGCCGGGGTGTCACCCTCGTTTTGCTGGGATTCTTGTATAACGGATTCTTACAGTTGAATTTCCCCGATGTGCGCTTGGCAAGCGTTTTGGGGCGTATCGGGCTGGCGTGGATGTTCGGGGCTTTTATTTACATGAGTTTGAAAAAGTCGGTACAATATGGTTTGATTGTCTTTATCTTAGTGGGTTATTGGTTGCTGTTGGCCTTTGTGCCGGCTCCCGATGCTGCGGGGGCTTCTCCTCTTTCTATCGAAGGGAATCTAGTCGGATATATCGATCGGTATTGTTTGCCGGGGAAATTGATATACGGTAATTTCGACCCGGAGGGCCTGTTGAGCACGCTTCCGGCGATAGTCACGGCATTATTGGGAATTTATGCGGGGGAAATCGTCCGTTCCACCCGCTTGGGAAGCGGAGAGAGAAAGAGTTTGCTTTTGTCGGGAATCGGGGTTGTGTTGGTCGCCATAGGGCTGATTTGGAATACCGTATTCCCGATTAATAAAATGCTTTGGAGCAGTTCGTTTACCTGTTTCGTGGGAGGACTTTCGTTCTTGTTGTTCGCTTTGTTCTATTATATCGTCGATGTGAAAGGGTGGAAATCGTGGACTCTCTTTTTCCGAGTGATAGGACTAAATTCGATAACGATTTATTTGGCGCAGCAGGTGGTAGGATTTTCTCACATGAATAAGTTTTTGTTCGGAGGTATATCCCAATGGGTGGGAGAATGTGCCGGCGAGCCTGCCGGTGCAGTCGTCCTTCGTGCAGGATATGTCGCTTGTTGCTGGTTCTTTCTCTATTTTCTGTATCGGAAAAATATTTTCCTGAAAGTATAGTTTGTCGGTGGTGAACTCGTCCCTTCTCATCTACGATGAGCGGGGGAGAGAAGTCTTGTCTCTGTTGCTTTTACTGCTGGTATTTCTTTAACCCCTCCGTCCTACGGCCACCTCCCCTATATTTTGTTTGTCAACAAAACACCCCGCAATACTACGGGACGCGGCAGGGGAGGAGTGAAATGTTTCGAATGTTACAAGGTCTGGCGGGAGGAGGGGGAGGGCTGTTTCAATAGAGAAGCATAAATCTTACTCGTCGTTTTAAGAGCTGACTTTTTGTTTTTTGAAACACAGGGGAGAGTGGGGAATGGGGGAGTGGCAGCGATGAAGAGAGGAATAGAAAAAAATAAAAACGGTTTCTTACATTTTTTTAATTTCACAATTCCGGTCGAAAATGTTATCTTTGTTTCTCTTAAACAGGATTATTCATACGAATATAAAAGAAATATATCGTGGCCAAAGAAATTGTCGAAACTCCGCTGATGAAACAGTATATCGAGATGAAAGCCAAGCATCCCGATGCGATATTGCTTTTTAGGGTGGGGGACTTTTATGAAACGTTTTCGGACGATGCTTTGGTGGCATCGGAAATATTGGGGATTACATTGACTCGCCGGGCAAATGGAGCCGCCCAGTATGTGGAGTTGGCCGGTTTTCCCCATCATGCTCTCGATACTTACCTTCCCAAATTGGTGCGTGCCGGAAAACGGGTGGCTATTTGCGAACAGCTGGAAGACCCGAAACTGACAAAAAAATTGGTCAAGCGCGGCATTACGGAATTGGTAACACCGGGTGTGTCGATTAACGACAATATTCTCGATCACCGAGAGAATAATTTCTTGGCGGGTGTTCATTTCGGGAAAGGTAACAAAGTGGGTGTGGCTTTTCTCGATATATCGACGGGTGAGTTCTTGACCGCCGAGGGAGATTTCGACTATGTGGACAAGCTGTTGGGCAATTTCTCTCCGAAAGAGGTGCTGTTCGAACGCACGAAACGGAAATTGTTCGAGGAGCATTTCGGTTCCCGTTTTTTTACTTTCGAGTTGGACGATTGGGTTTATACCGAGGATGCCGCTTCGGATCGCTTATTACGTCACTTCGAGACGAAAAACCTCAAAGGTTTCGGAATTCACAATATGCCCAACGCCATTATCGCCGCGGGGTCTCTGCTTCATTATTTGGATATTACACAGCATACGCAGATTTCGCACATTACATCGCTGTCTCGTATCGAGGAGGAGCGATATGTGCGATTGGATAAATTCACGGTGCGGAGTCTCGAATTGCTTTCTCCGATGAACGAAGGGGGAAAGAGCCTGCTCGACGTGATAGACCGGACTGTCACCCCGATGGGGGCACGTATGCTCAAACGGTGGGTTGTCTTTCCGTTGAAAGATGTGAAGCCTATCGAGGATCGGTTGAACGGAGTGGAGTTCTTTTTCCGCCACCCCGAAGTTAGGGAGGTTATCGATCCGCAACTCGATACGATAGGCGATATGGAACGCCTCATTTCGAAAGTAGCGGTGGGGCGTATTTCGCCTCGCGAGGTGGTTCAGTTGAAGGTGGCATTGTCGGCGATAGAGCCTATCAAGGCTGTTTGCGAGCAGAGCGATGAACCTGTATTGCAACGTATCGGGGAGCAACTGAATTGCTGTACGATCATCAGGGACCGAATCGAGCATGAAATTAATCCCGATGCGCCCAATTTGGTGAATCGGGGAGGAATTATCCGCAAGGGGGTGAACGACGAACTCGACGAGTTGCGAGAAATTTCCTATTCGGGGAAAGACTATTTGTTGCACGTGCAGCAGCGCGAGAGTGAGAAAACGGGTATTCCCAGCTTGAAAATCGGGTATAACAACGTATTCGGGTATTACATCGAAGTGTGCAATACTCACAAGGACAAGGTTCCTTCCGATTGGATCAGAAAGCAGACGTTGGTGAGCGCAGAGCGTTATATCACCCAAGAGTTGAAAGAATACGAGGAGAAGATTTTGGGGGCAGAAGAGAAGATTCTTTCATTGGAAACGCAGTTGTTCAATGATTTGATTCTTGCATTGACGGAGTATATTCCTGCCATACAACTCGATTCCAATCTCATTGCGCGGCTCGACTGCCTGTTGTCGTTCGTGAAGTCGGCCGTGGAAAACCGGTATATTCGTCCCGAAGTAAACGATTCGCTGGTTATCGACATCAAGGAAGGACGTCACCCGGTTATCGAGAAACAGTTGCCGCCGGGCGAACCCTACATCAGCAACAGTGTCGAGCTCGACAACGACAAGCAGCAAATCATGATGATAACGGGACCCAACATGGCTGGTAAATCGGCGTTGTTGCGCCAGACCGCTTTGATTGTTCTGATGGCTCAGATAGGAAGTTTTGTTCCGGCCGAGGCCGCTAAGATAGGGATTGTGGACAAGATTTTCACTCGTGTGGGGGCATCGGACAATATCTCGCTCGGCGAATCTACCTTTATGGTCGAGATGACCGAGGCCGCCGATATTCTCAACAATCTGTCGGAGCGGAGTTTGGTTCTGTTCGACGAGTTGGGACGGGGAACGAGTACTTACGACGGTATATCTATCGCGTGGGCTATTGTCGAGCACATACACGAACACCCCAAGGCTCGTGCCAAGACGTTGTTCGCTACCCATTATCACGAGCTGAACGAAATGGAACGTACTTATAAACGCATTGTCAATTATAACGTTTCGGTAAAAGAGGTCGACAACAAGGTGATATTCTTGCGGAAATTGGTACGCGGCGGGAGCGAACACAGTTTCGGTATCCATGTGGCGAAGCTGGCCGGTATGCCCCAGAGCATCGTCAAGCGGGCCAACCAGATATTGAAACAGTTGGAGTCGGAGAACCGCCAGAACGGTATCGCCAAGCCTACCGCCGAAATCGCTTCGTCGAGAGGCGGTATGCAGTTGAGTTTTTTCCAACTGGACGACCCTGTGCTTTCACAGGTTCGGGACGAAATTTTACAGGTCGATATCAATAACCTTACACCGGTAGAAGCATTGAATAAACTGAACGAAATACGAAAAATAATCACCGGGAAATAGAACGGTTTGTTTATGATGAAGAGAAGCGATTTTGAAATTATGGCGCCGGTGGGTTCGTACGATTCTTTGACGGCGGCTATACAGGGAGGGGCCGATTCGGTGTACTTCGGTATCGAGGGGCTGAATATGCGAGCCCGTTCGTCGAATAATTTTACGATAGACGATTTACACGAGATCGTGCGTATTTGTAACGAGCATCGTATAAAGAGTTATCTGACGGTCAATACCGTTATCTACGACGAAGATATACCTCTGTTACATCGTATTATCGATGCGGCGAAGGAGGCCGGGCTCTCGGCTATTATCGCCAGCGATGTGGCGGCTATGACCTATGCCCGCGAGATAGGGGTAGAGGTGCATTTGTCGACCCAGCTGAATATTTCCAATACCGAGGCGTTGCGATTCTATGCCCGTTTTGCCGATGTGGTGGTACTGGCTCGGGAGTTGAATATGGAACAGGTAGCCCGTATTCACGAAGCCATTTTGCGGGATCGTATCGTGGGGCCGGGCGGAGAACCGGTACGTATCGAGATGTTCTGTCACGGGGCATTGTGCATGGCTGTGTCCGGCAAATGCTATTTGAGCCTTCACGAAATGAATGCTTCGGCGAATCGAGGGGCTTGTATGCAGATTTGTCGCCGTTCATACGAAGTGAAAGACAAGGAGACCGGTAACGAGTTGGAAGTGGATAACGCTTACATCATGTCGCCGAAGGACTTGAAAACGATACATTTCCTGAACAAACTGATCGATTCGGGGGTGCGGGTATTTAAAATCGAGGGTCGCGCAAGGGGACCGGAATATGTGCGTACGGTCGTTTCGTGTTACAACGAGGCCATCGAGTCTTATTTGAACAACGACTTTACCGATGAGAAGATCGTACAGTGGGACGAACGGCTCGCTACCGTCTTTAATCGAGGGTTCTGGAACGGATATTATTTAGGTCAGCGCTTGGGCGAATGGACTCACAATTATGGCTCGGGAGCCACGAAACGAAAGATATATATAGGCAAGGGTGTGAAGTATTTTTCCAACCTCGGTGTGGCCGAATTTCTCATGGAGAGCGGTTCGTTGAGCGTGGGAGACGAGATACTCGTCACCGGCCCGACGACCGGTGCGCTTATCCGCAAGGTGGAGGAGATACGAGTCGATTTGAACCCGGTACAAAAGACGGTAAAAGGAGAGCGGTTCTCGATGCGTATCGATGAGAAGATACGACCGTCGGATAAATTATTTAAATGGGTGGATAGTTCGGAACTTAATACAAAATAAAGATGTTCATGAAACGGGCGATAGTTATACTTTGTGGAATCGTATGCACCGGACAGCTTTTGGCCGCCAAGCCGGGAATCCCGGCTTATAACGATGACAGGGCTTTGATAGATAGGGGAATCTTTCTCTTTCAAGAGAAGAACTATGCGGGTTGTGCCGATGTGATGAAAGAGGCTTGTGAAGGCGATTTGTCGCCGGAGCAGCGGGAAACGGCCGACTGGTATATAGCTCTTTCGGAAGCCCGCAATTATTCGCCGCAGGCTGTACAGCGGTTGACGGATTTTTTGCGAAATTATCCGGATTCTAAATATACTTTGCAGGCTCGGTTGGCATTGGCCGATTATTATTACGACAGCCAAGATTATGCAAAAGCCTTGAAAACCTATCAGACGGTAAATGTGAGTCTGTTGACCGGCGACGAGGAGGACCGGTGGGGATATCGCACGGCATGTTCTTTGTTGAAGACCGGTAATCCCGATGCGGCGAAACCGCTGTTTCAGCTTCTAATCGGGAAAGAGAGATTTCGGGCAGGAGCCACGTTCTACCTTTCGTATATACAGATGAACGAGGGAGACGATAGAGCCGCTTTAAGTGGATTCTCGAAAGTGGCGGACGACAGGAGTTTCGGCTATGCCGCACGGCTGCACATGTTGCAGATTTATTTCGGGCAAAAACGTTTCGCACAGGTATTGTCCGAGGGTAAAGCGTTGTTGTCCCGTCCGTCTTCCGATGCCGACTTATACACCGAGCTTCTTCGGTTGCTCGGCGAAAGCGCTTATCAAGAAGGTGACGATGAAGCGGCGACGGAATATTTGGAAAGGTATTTGCAACGATGTCGCAAACCCGAACGCTCTTCTCTTTATGTCATGGGTGTCATGGCCTATCGCCGGGGAGAAGATAGCGAGGCGATCGATTATTTGGGGCGTGTGACCGGCGTGGACGATGCTCTTTCTCAAAATGCTTATCTTTATATCGGGCAAGCCTATTTGCGAGCGGGAGATAAAAATAATGCCCGCATGGCGTTCGAGATGGCTTCACAAGGGAATTACGACCGTCAGGTTCGGGAAACGGCGCTTTACAACTATGCGCTCTGCCTGTATGATCGCACAGCTTCGCCTTTCGATAACTCGGTGGGTGTGTTCGAACGTTTCTTGAACGAGTTTCCCGGTTCTCGCTATGCCGACAAGATTAACGACTATTTGGTAGAAGTTTACATGACGACCCGTAATTATCGGTCGGCACTGGCGTCTATCGATAAAATACGGAAGCCCGACGGGAAAATACTCGCCGCCAAGCAGCGCATTCTTTTCCAGTTGGGGACGGAGGCTTTCACCAATGCCCGTATCGCCGATGCCGAAAGTTTGTTTAGCCGGGCGATCGCTGTGGGAAACTATGATACCGATATACGGGGTAAGGCTGCGTTTTGGCTCGCCGAGTGCCAATATCGTCGGGAACAATACGACATCGCTGCCCGGAATTATTCGGCATATCTTTCTTCCAGCAAGGACAAGCGGAGCGAAATGTATTCGCTGGCTTGGTACGATTGGGCCTACTGTCAATTCAAACAGCATAACTTCTCGCAAGCCCTCGACGGTTTTTCCCGGTATGTCTCTGTACAGACCGGAGGAAATCGAAGCATGCTTGCCGATGCCTATTCCCGGATAGGCGATTGCTATTATTACGCCCGTCGGTTCGCCGATGCCGAGCAGTATTATGCCCGGGCCCAAGAGACCGATGTCGCGAACGGAGATTATGCCCTTTTTCAAAAAGCTTTCATGGCGGGATTGCAGAGGAATCACGAACGCAAAATAGAGTTGTTGGACAAATTGATTGTAGATTATCCCCGTTCGGGGTATCTGGCGAACGCATGGTTCGAAAAGGGACAGGCTTATACGATATTGAATAGGAATAACGATGCTATCGTATGTTACAAACAGTTAATCGCCGATTATCCCCAGAGCGCGATTGCCCGCAAGGGAGGTTTGCAGTTGGGTATGGTCTATTTCAATAACGGGCAGACAGACGAATCGGTGGCTGCTTACCAGCAAGTGATAGAGCGTTATCCGACCAGCGAGGAGGCTCGCATAGCGGTCGCCGACCTCAAATCGGTATATGTAGAGAAAGATGCAGTCGATGCCTACGCTAACTATCTGAATAGCGTGGGACGGTCGGAGCAGGCCCCTGTGAGCGAATTGGATTCTTTGTCGTATATGGCAGCCGAGCGCACTTATATGACGGGGAAAGGTATCGCTTCGTTGGAGAAGTATGTACGAAATTATCCGTCGGGCGCGTTTTTGATTCCGGCTAATTACTATATCGGGAAAGCATCGTTTGCAGTGAAAGACTACGACAAAGCTCTTCCGGCGTTCGACTATGTGGTGACGAACAGTCCCGACGGCGAGTTTGCCGAAGAAGCATTGGCCCGCAAGTGCGAGATACTTTATTTGAAAGCTCGTTATGACGAGGCTTTTGCCGGATTCAAGGAGTTGGAAAAGAAAGCGACTGTCGGAGAGAACAAACAGGCCGCCCGGTTGGGTATGCTTCGTATTGCCCGAAATAAGCGGCAATATGGCGAGGTGGTAACAGTTGCCGACAAGTTGTTGAGCGAAAGCAAACTTTCTCCCGATTTGCGTCAAGAGATTTTATTTGCTCGTGCCGATGCCTATTTCCATACGGGAAAGGGAGAAAATGCAGCCGATGACTGGCGGGAGCTTTCGAAAGATACCCGTTCGATTTACGGGGCGCAAAGTGCCTATTTATTGGCCCAATATCAATTCGACAACAAAGCGATCGATACGGCCGAAAAGACGCTGAATATTTTTATCGACAAAGGTACTCCCCACAATTATTGGTTGGCTCGGGCATTCTTGCTTATGGCCGACATTTATGAAAAACGGGGCGAGACTTTCCAAGCCCGTCAATATTTGCAAAGTTTGCGGAATAACTATCCGGCCAGCGACGACGATATTATTTCCCGGATAGATAAGAAGTTGAGCGAGCTTGGACAAACAGAGTAGTTGAACGATACAATATGTATGGCTTATGAAACGGTTTTCTTTTTTAATCATATCGGTTTTCCCATTCTTCCTGTCGGCACAGGTACGTTCCGATTCGTTGCGGCGGGAAGTAACCATAGAAAAAGATTTTACACCTATCGTGCGTGATGCGTCTAAAATCAATACATTGCCCGAAGTGGAAGCACCGACGGTCACCAAACAATCTATACGGTATAGCGACTGGACAGTTCCGGCTCCCCTCGAACCTCGCGCTGTCTTGTTGGCTCCCGGCGGTTTCGGAGAAAAACCCGAAGAAAATCAATCGAGGGGATACGTGGATTTCGGGATAGGCAATTACCTGAATATGGTCGGGAATGCCGGTTATCGTATTTTGCAGAATGACAAAGACAAGTTGGGTGTGTGGTTGCAACATCGCTCTACTTGCGGAACGGTGGATTACAATCAATCGTTAACGGAGGACTATCCCGACTCAAAGAAGATGCACCGGCTCGAAGAGCGAGTGGTCGCCGATTATCTTCACTCCTTCGGGAAGCTGGATTTGGGAATAAGTGGCGGTTATCGTTACGACTCCTTCAACTATTACGGATTGCGATACACCGGTTTGACGGGAATATCTTCGCCTAACCAAGAGATAAACCGGTTCTTCTTGAAAAGCCATATAGCCTCGACTACCGGAGAGTCGGACCTACTTTATAAAGTTGCATTGGCATATTACCGGTACGGGTATCATCGGGGATATTTACAAGGTGAAAAAGGGGCTGCCGAGAATTTAGTAAACGCAGACTTTACATTGTCTGCGCCGATCGACAGACGTAGCTCTATTTCTTTGGGCGGTTCTTTCGATTATGTGGGTTACAGCCGGTTACAGTCAGCAGCGAATTACGGTATGATTTCATTGAATCCCCGGTATGACTGGCGGAATGAACACGTGGCTTTTGCGGTCGGTGTCAAGGCTGATGTTTCTTTCAACAACGGAACTATTTTGCGATTCTCTCCCGATGTGCGATTCGATTGGACGATTGTTCCCGATGTACAGTTTTATACGGCTTTTACGGGCGGGAAGAAACTGAATACGTGGCGAAGTGTTTCGGCCTATACGCTCTACTTCAATCCGTCGGCACAGGTAGATAATACGTATGTGCCGTTGGATGCCTCATTGGGAATACGCATTAACGCATTACCCGGATTTTCCATAGGGCTTTCGGGCGGTTATGAAATTTGTAAAAAGGCGTTGTTCCTTTTGCCCGAAGATTTGAACGGAGAGTTTACAGGTGTGTCGCGTTTTTGGGGTATCGATGCCAATGCTTTGAAAGCAGAGCTCGATGTATCTTATCGTTACGGTACGAAATTGGAGGCTTCGGTGAAGGTCGGGTATCACCGATGGAAGACCGCCGATGGGGGTGAGGCGATTTCGTATAACCGTCCGCAGTGGGAAGGAGGAGCGAATATCCGTTATATGCCTGTTCGCCCGTTCACGCTCGAAGCCGGATATGAGTTTGCTGCGGGTCGGGAGTATTCAAATCTCGGAAAGCTCTCCGATATACATCTCGTTCACTTGAAAGCCTCGTATGCTTTCACTTCTTGGTTTTCGCTTTACGGACTTACCGACAATGTGCTGAACCGGAAATACGATATTCTTTACGGTATGCCGGCACAAGGCATCAATTTCATGTTCGGGGTCGATTTGAAATTTTGAGGGTAAGAGGTTGGTGCTCGACATTTTTAACCTCTCCGTCACTATGTGTGCCACCTCCCCTATTGACTAATGCCACACCCCGCAATACTACGGGACGCGGCAGGGGAGAAGAAGGATTTAACCTCTCCCACCGTGTCGAGAGTACTCATGGGACGAGTGGGTAGTTTAAAAACAGGATTTATCTCGTCAGCTTTTTCGGAGGGAATAGTATAGGAGAAAGGCGTTGGGGAAGAAATGCGACAAAAACTCTACATGGTAGGATCGATTCGAAATGTGTGCGATATACATTATTTAATAAAAAAGTAGAAAAAAGCTCTGTATTACAATCTGTTTTTCTAATTTTGCGCAAAATTTGAACGAACATTGCGCATATGGCAAAAAATTTGGTAATCGTAGAGTCTCCGGCAAAGGCTAAAACCATTGAGAAGTTTTTGGGAAAGGATTTTGAAGTCCTTTCGAGCTACGGACATATCCGTGATCTCAAAAAAAAGGATTTCAGTGTGGATATCGAGCATAACTATAAACCTATTTATGAAATCCCCGCCGACAAAAAAAAGTTGGTGGAAACGCTGAAACAGGAGGCAGACAAAGCGGATATGGTTTGGCTGGCTTCCGATGAGGACCGTGAGGGAGAGGCTATCGCATGGCACTTGTTCGAAGTGTTGAAATTGAAACCGGAGAAAACGAAACGGATTGTATTCCATGAGATTACCAAAGATGCCATACTCCATGCCATTGAGAATCCCCGGGATATAGATTTGAATCGGGTAGATGCCCAGCAGGCTCGCAGGGTACTCGACCGTATCGTGGGATTTGAACTTTCGCCTGTTCTGTGGAAAAAGGTGAAGCCCGCTTTGTCGGCCGGTCGTGTACAATCGGTCGCAGTGCGCTTGATTGTAGAACGGGAGCGAGAAATCTCGGCGTTCAAGCCCGAAGCAGCCTATCGGGTGATCGGGGAATTTTTGTTACCCGGAGGGGAATTGTTGAAGGCCGAATTGAGCCAACGATTGAAAACCGAAGACGAGGCGAAGGCTTTGCTCGAAGCCTGTAAGACCGCACGGTTCTCTATCGGGGACGTGACGGTGAAACCTGCAAAGAAATCGCCTGCGGCTCCGTTCACCACTTCCACATTGCAACAGGAAGCCGCCCGCAAATTGGGCTTCTCCGTGGCTCAAACCATGATGGTGGCTCAACGGCTTTATGAGGCGGGACATATCACCTATATGCGTACCGACTCGGTGAATTTGTCATCGCTGGCTATAAATACGACCAAAGACGAGATTGTAAAAACTTTGGGCGAGAGATATCTGCATATTCGAAATTACCATACGCATACCAAAGGAGCACAGGAAGCGCACGAGGCAATACGTCCCACGTACATCAGCCATCACGAAATCAATGCTTCCTCTCAGGAAAAACGATTGTATGAACTGATTTGGAAACGTACGATCGCTTCGCAAATGAGCGATGCCGAGTTGGAAAAGACGACTGCGACCATCGCCGTTTCGGGAAGGAAAGAACACTTCGTCGCCGTGGGCGAGGTCTTGAAATTCGACGGTTTCCTGAAAGTGTATATGGAGTCTACCGATGACGAAGGCGATACAGAAGGAAACGACAAGATGTTACCTGCATTGGCGAAAGGCGATGTGCTGGCATTGTCGTCGGTCACGGCAACGGAACGTTTCTCGCAAGCTCCCGCCCGCTATACCGAGGCCAGTCTGGTTCGTAAATTGGAAGAGCTGGGCATCGGTCGGCCTTCTACCTATGCACCAACCATTTCGACCATACAGCAACGCGAATATGTCGAGAAGGGCGATCGGAAAGGAACGGAGCGGAAATATCGTATGTTGACGCTGCACGATGGGAAAATCGAATCGGGAGAGAAAACCGAGCTCACAGGAGCCGATAAAGGCAAACTGCTTCCCACCGATATAGGAGTTGTCGTCAACGATTTCTTGACGGAGTATTTCCCCGATATTCTCAATTATAACTTTACGGCGAATGTCGAGCAGCAATTCGACGATATTGCCGAGGGAAAAACCGTGTGGAACGACGAGATAGATCATTTTTACAAACTCTTTCACCCGGTGGTAGAGAGCGCTCTCGCTTTGCGGTTGGAGCATAAAGTGGGCGAACGGGTATTGGGTACAGACCCGAAAAGCGGCCGTCCCGTATCAGTGAAGATAGGCCGTTTCGGTCCGTTGGTACAAATCGGTACGCCCGAAGATACGGAGAAGCCGTTGTTCGCGTCGTTGCTCAAAGGACAATCGATGAGCACGATTACACTGGAAGAGGCTTTGAAACTGTTCGATTTGCCCCGAACCTTAGGCGATTTCGAAGGCAAAACCGTTGTCGTGGGTATCGGCCGTTTCGGTCCGTATATTCGTCACGACGGCAAATATGTATCGTTGCCCAAAGAGTTCACCCCGCAGGGTGTTTCGTTAGAGGATGCGATAATGTTGATTCAGCAAAAGCGCGAGCAGGAAAGTCAACGCCTTATCAAGAAGTTCGATGAAGATGATGAACTCGAACTGCTTAACGGTCGTTTCGGCCCGTATATCGCTTATAAAAAGAAGAATTATAAATTACCCAAAGGTTCCGAACCGGCATCGCTCACGTTCGCCGATTGCATGAAGATTGTCGAGGATGCCGACAAGGCTCCTGCCAAAAAGAAACCGGCCCGGAAAAAGACGACGAAATAAAAGAGATCCAATGGAATATTGCGGGGTATGCTCGAAAGTTAAATACTTTTGGGCATACTTTTTTATGTATTCGATATTTTCCGATGATTCTTTTATGGCGTTTTGAAGGGTGAAATAGAGGGGACCTTGATGTGCGTGGTTTGTTTGTTGTACTGTTTGTTGTAAGTGAAAATAGATCTTGGAATCGGGAGAAAATTTTGGAATAGTGATTAGGTGATTGGTGAAATTGCGGGATAGATATTATTTTTGGAGATGTAAAACAGTGGTTTTGTGTTATGGCGAAAGAACTTTTCAATCGGTATGTATGGCTGATCGATACGTTGCAGCGCTACGGAAGGCTTACCCGCGGAGAGATAGACGGGTTGTGGCAACGGAGCGAATATTCGGACGGCAAGCCGATGGCTCGACGGACGTTTATGAATTATCGTCAGGCCATACAGGAGATGTTTGACGTGAATATCGAGTGTGATGCTTCTACGTATGAATATTACATCGAGGACCCGGATGCTTTGCAGGGAAACGGTGCACGTGTGTGGGCATTGAACACGCTTGCGGTGAGTAACATGCTGAACGAGAGTCAGGAGTTGCGGAATCGAATCGTTTTGGAGAATATACCTTCGGGGCAGAAATTTTTGAGAATCGTCTTCGAGGCGATGAAGGAGAACCGGGTGCTTATTTTGTCGTATCGTTCATTCCGACGTGTAACAAGTTCGCATACATTGGCGGCTCCCTATTTCGTGAAGTTATTTCGTCAGCGTTGGTATGTCATCGCTAAGGATTTTACGGATCGGAAAATCAAGACCTATGCTTTGGATCGGGTTGCTTCTCTCGAATTGAGCAGCCGTACATTCGTCTATCCCGACAGTTTTTCTCCCATCGATTATTTCCGGGATTGTTTCGGGATTACGCACGACGATATGTCGGCGCAGGAGGTGGTGCTGCGTGTCCCTGCTTTGCAAGCTAATTATTTGAGGACACTTCCTTTGCACGAAAGTCAAGAGGAACTTGACCGGAACGAACATAGTTCTACGTTTCATTACCGTTTGAAAATCACTCCCGATTTCGAACAGGAGGTGTATGCTTTGGGGTATTGGCAAGCTGAGGTTTTGTCTCCGCAGACTTTACGCGATGCGGTGGCTGAACGGTTGTCCCGAAGTTTGGCGTGTTACGGAACGGCGGGGTTATCTTGCCATGAACACAGGAAGTAGAAGGTATTTATTTTTTTCCTTTCATCGCCGAAAAGAAAGAACCCGGAAATGCAGCCGCTTTTTGTAGCTTTATTGCCCGATAAAGGAGGGGAGAATCTTGTTCTTTTCTTTATTTTTAACCCCCTTACCTTACGTGCACTCCCCCTATCTCATCTACGATGAGCAGAGGGAGAGGATTAAAAGCGACACTTCGATCGGCCTTTTTTGCTTTCTTTTTACTTTGTGAGTACTTTCTATTCCTTTACAGAAACATAGGGAGAGAGTGATGTTTTTATATGCTTCCTCTGCTATGGATATTTTTTAACCCCTCCGTCCTGCGGACACCTCCCCTATATTTTGCTATGCAAAACACAGAGGAGGAGGTTAATACTTTCCTGTGTATTGTGTTTGTTCTTCTCCCCTGCCGTGTCCCGTAGTATTACGGGGAGTTGCGGAGCAATAGGGGAGACACAGAGGAGCGGTAGCGACGATGAGAGGGGTTAAAAAAGATAGGATTTTTGTAGAACTAACCTTTCCATCTTTCGGATACCTTCCCTATCACGCTGCATGTGCAGGAGGTCAGTTTTTAGCTCTTGCCCAAATGACAGATAGTTTCTATTCTCCCGTATACACGGCTTTCATAGAGCCTAAGGGGAGTTTCCCTTCTACTTTCAAGGGTATGCGTTTATTGTCGGTAGAGATCCATGCCGAGATTTTGTCGCTGGTCTTTTTGCCGGTTCTGTCATAGAATCGGAAGCGAAGTTTGTAGGTGCTGTATTCCTTTTTGTTTTGTTTGAGGATTTCCTGTCCCAAATATTCTATTTCGAGGTATTCGAGGTTTTTACCGGAGAAAATTTTGGTGTTATAGATTTGATACATTTCCATTGCTCGGAAGTCGAAGGTGCGAATCACGTAAAAGATACTCAGCATGTCGTAGACTATACCGGGTTCGGTGAGTGTATAGTCCTCTATGGCGTTACGCTTGGGACGATATAGGCGGATATTTCCCGTGGTCGAGTTTCCATCGTAGGTATAATTTACTTCGTCTTTCCGGTAAGTCCCGTTTTCGTCAGCGAGTTTGGCGTAATAAATGGGTAGCAGTTCTTTGTTTCGCTGCATATCGGATACCAGTGTGTCGCGTACCTTGAATATGTTGTCGGCAAAGGGGAGTGTACGAGCTTTTAAAACAGATGTATATTTGTCGGGGTATTCGGTGAGTTGGAGCGTAGCTGTCGCTGCCCTCTTCCAGAGAAATCCCAGTTGGTATATGACATCGTAGGATAGCCATTCGGGTTGCATACCCGGAGTCGTTTGCGCATAAATTCCGTTGGCCATACTCCAAAAAAGAATCCCGAAAGCAATACGGCGTAACGACCCGGTGTTTTTCATATGACGATGGCGTAGCATGCGGTTTGTTATTAAGATTGTCAGTAATTGCGTTTTTTCTCTTTGGGTTTGTTTTTCTTTATTTTGTCGGGTTTTTGTTTATCGACCGGTGTCGCATAGATGTCCCAATCCTGTTCTATATCCCAATTGGCTTTCAGTTCGAGTTCCTGTGGGTAATACGAAACTTCTTCGGGCTGTCGTTTCTCGGAGTAGTTTCCGGTGTCGTATTTCCCGTTTCCGTTACGGTCGATGAATAAGCGGGCGTAGTAAGTACCCGGATTCATATACATGAACTCGGCTCCTCCGTTGATGACCGGGGCCGTTCTTACGGGTTTGTCTCCTGAATCGAGAATTTCGACAAAAGCGGAATCGGATACGCCCGAAATAGAGAGATACAGGTTGGCGTAATCTTCGAGGGCTTTGACTTTGAATTCTTGTTTATAGGTGTTCGTGAATAGTCCGTAAATATTGGTGAATGCCGTGGAGTCCATAACGATGCGATAGGATTCTCCCGGAGTCCATTTGTAGGTGAGTGTGTAGTCCCGGATAGCAATGGAGTCTTGGAGGAATGTGTACAGGGAGTCGGCAACAGGTATCCACAAGGTGTCTCTTTTTTGTTCCAGATGTATTTTCCCTGCATCGTATGTTTGCAATGGTTCGGCAAAGGAAAAACGAAGCGGTTTATAAACATCGAGAGAAGAGCTTATCTTGGCGTTCATTTGCATGAATTGGATTTCGGGAACTTCGATGGAGTCGTTGTCCTTGTCTTTCTTTTTTTCTTTTTTCTTGGGCGCTTTGACTTTTTTCATGATGAATTTGAGCGTATCGTTGTAGAGAGACAATTGTCTTAACGTGTCGGTACGGAAATATTCGGCCGTGAATAAAAGTGTATCCATGTTGTAAATGAGCGAGTCTTTTATCCAGTATTGCAGTGTGTCGTTGTGGAACGAGCGTTCGAGAATGGCCCAGTCTTCTTGCTCGAAATTCAGCGGTTTCAACTTGGGCAACGAATCAGCGGGGGCTTTGAAATAAAGGTCGATTTTACGACGGTCTTTTCTTTCGCTTTTATCGAGATATTGAGATTGGAATCCTTCGTTGAATGCCGTGAGCAGAATATCGTTCGGATAGAAATGGGTGTGGTTGTATTCGATAATGGTGTCGATGGTGACGCTGTCTTTCCAAATGGTGTCGACGTGTAATTTAACATCGGCCGAAGGAATGACGATAGAATCGAGAAAAGCGATATCTTCCGACGGGTTGTCGAAGCGGTAGTCCCGGTTCATGTCTTTCAGCGCGAATAGACGGTATTTGCCGGGTGTTACATTTCGTATCGTGAAATGACCTAATTCGTCGGAACTGGCAATTCTCTCTAATGGGAGTTTCTGGAAAGCCGAGTCTTCGAGGTCGCTGTGTAATCCTACCAACATGCCGGTTATGGGCTCCAAATCCCGGGCATTGAGTAGTATTCCCGAAACTTGCAGAGAGTCTATCTTGGGGCCGGTCGAAAAGGAGTAGGCGAATCCATAGAGCGGATTACGCTCGTTGTTGTCGATGATGGCATCGGAAAAGTCGATGGTATAGGTCGTGTTGGGTAGTAACGAGTCTTTAAGAATCACGGTTATTTTACGTCCCGAAGTACGAATTTCGGGCATATCTTTTTGGGGGGGGGAGACGATTACTTTTTCGGACGGTTTGTCTACTTGAATGATTTCGTCGAATTCGATTTCGATTTTCTGTTTCGAAACGTTCAATGCGTTAGGAACCGGCATACTCTTGATGAATACAGGCGGTGTTTCATCGCGGGGACCACCCCCGGGTCTCGACATGTTGGCGCAGGAATATATGGAAATCGCCAGAATGAACGAGGCGACCAGCCGATAGACTGTTATCGTGGAAAGGGGGTGTTTCGGATTCATCGTCGAATATTTTATGTAAAGATAGTACAAATAAGAACAGAAACAAGTTATGTCCTGTTTTGCCGAATCGATCTATTTGCGACAAAGATAGTGCAAACCGAGACCAAAAGCAAGTTTACTTATTTTTACCGATGTGCAGCCTATTTTCAATTTTTTCATCACAGGGGGTAAATCGAGTTCCTAAGAAAAAGGAGGCTAAAAAAGATAGTATATAGGATTTTTTGTAGAGCTAACCCCTCCGTCCTACGGACCCCTTCCCTATATTTTGCGTTGCAAAACACCCCGTAATGCTACGGGACACGGCAAGGGAGGAGGGTGGTACTTTTTATTTTATAGTTTAGCATTTTTGTGCAGCAAGTAGGAGTTATCTAACCTTCTTCCTTTTTGCTTGCTCTCTCCTACACCCCGCGACGGGCGAGGAGAGGGTATAATTTTTTTATTTCAATAGTTTCAATAGCGTATGTTTGTATATGAACAGCCGGACTTTATCTGCCATTACCGATACGATGAATACTCCCACCATAAACAGCAAGGCATACGGGAATGATGGAGTGTAATGCGCTTCGATATAGTCGCATGCTGCGCAGTATAGGGGTTTAATGGAGAGGTCGTTATGGATTAAATATACGGCGAACGAGGAAACTGCGATATAGTTGATCCATTTTATGCTACCGATATTTAGTTTTTTGAAGAACAAAAACAGGGCTATGGATTCGAGAACGATAAGGGGGTTGAGGTAGCTATAAGGGGTAATCGTGAATCCTGCTTTCAAGATGAGAGCGGCGATGGCTACCATAATGAATCCGGTAACGAGGTAAACACCTAAATAGACGTATTTCGAGAGATCGAATATGCTGTCTTGTTTCCGGCGGAGATAGGCTCCTATCAAATATAGCCCCACGAGGCTGATGATACTCATGCCTTTGTTGAAGTCATAGGCTTTTCCCAAGTAGCCGAACAAGGTGCTGAACAGATAAAAAGCAAGAATGAATATACCCAACTCCCGATGTGTCGATTTTTCGATGAAGCGGTTTATCATCGGGGCCAGTATGTACAGTCCGATGTACGCTTCGATAAACCAGCGGGAGAATGTGTTGTGATATAATGTCTTGAATAGGTCGGTCATGTTGAAGGAATCGGTTGCGGCGGATACGATAACAGGGCATACGATCGCCCAGAACAATATTTGAAAAAGGAGGTTGGAGAAAGATTTTAATTTCCAACGGATACCGAAGTACCCGGAGATGAGAATAAAACAATTGACACAGACGAAGCTGATACTACGCAATTCGAGATCGAACAGTGTGCCGAGCGTATCGTGGGCCAATGTGTCGTGTGTCGGCAGTGTTCGGGAGGGGATATAATGAATCATCAGAACCAAGAACATCGAAAGTATTCTCAGAAGTTCGATATTTGAACTACGCTCTTGTGGCTTTCCTCCTATTTTGTTCATATAATTGGGCATAACTTATAGGGTTAATAATTGATTTGCCGTTACATCGAAATATAGGAAATGCGGCACTTCGATCGGGGCATGAACCTCGGGTTATAACCGAAGTACAAAAATAATATTAAATCTTGAAAAAGATATAACCGTTTTCTTTTTCATGTTTCTTTGGGGGATTGTGCTTTATCGGTGTAAAAAACGCTAATAATAAATAAATCGAATAATTTTGGGCTTCTGTGAAAAAATAATATATCTTTGCACCTTGATAAAAATACGAAATTCATTAAACAAAAAATAAAGTAATAGTCACATGCAAAACAAAGGATTTATTAGAGTCGTTGCGGTTTTGCTTACACTTATCTGTTTGTTCTATCTTTCGTTTTCGGTTGTAACCGCTATTTACAATAATAAGGCGAAAGAGTATGCTGCGGGCGATGAGGCTAAGTATAAACATTATATCGACTCTATCTCTACGGAAAAGGTGTATTGGTGGTATTACACGTATCAGCAATGCCGTGAAATGGAAATAGGTTTGGGTCTTGACCTGAAAGGAGGTATGAACGTAACGCTGCAAATTTCTGTGGCAGACGTGCTCAAATCTTTGTCGAATAATAACCCGGATCCTAACTTCAACGCAGCTATCGCTGCCGCTCAGGCTGCTCAGGCCGGGAACAACGACTTTATTGTTTCGTTCTACAACGAATACAAAAAGATAGATCCGAATGTGAGACTTTCGGCTATTTTCAGCACTTTCCAGTTAAAAGATAAAATAACCCCCAGATCGACTAACGACGAGGTAATCTCAATTCTTCGCGAAGAATTGAATAGCGCGGTGGATAACTCGTACAACGTATTGCGTACTCGTATCGACCGTTTCGGTGTGGTCGCTCCCAATATTCAAAAGTTGGAAAAGGACGGTCTTATTCTTATCGAGCTGCCGGGTATCAAAGAACCCGAGCGTGTGAGGAAATTGTTGCAGGGTAGTGCTAACCTCGAATTTTGGGAGACGTATAAACTGGAACAACTTGCTCCGAAACTCGATGCCGTAAATAACGCTATCGCTGCGGCCAATGCTGCGCAAGAGCCGGCAGAGGAAGAAGCTCCGGTCGTTGCCGAGGCTACGCCCGATACCGCAGCCGTTGCAGCTGACAGCACGGCTTCGTCGTTGAAGAAAAAATTACAGCAGGAGGCATCGGAAGCTGAAACTATGGAGCGTATCCGTAAACAGAATCCGTTGCTTTCGTTGATGAATTATACCCAAAGCTACGGAGGATCTCCGGTTATCGGTATTGTCAATAAGAACGATACGGCAGCGGTGAATGCCATGTTGGCAAGCAAAATCGCCCGCGATATTCTTCCGAGCGACCTCATTCTCCGCTGGACGGTAAAAGCCATCGATGAAAAGCAAACCATGTATCAGCTTATCGCATTGAAAGCCGGTAAAGGCGGCAAGGCTCCGTTAAGTGGCGATGTAATAACCGATGCTCGTGACGACTTCGATAAGATACAGGGTTCTGTGGTGAGCATGACCATGAATGCCGAGGGAGCCAAAGTATGGGAAAAACTTACTCGTGACAATATCGGCAATGCGATTGCTATCGTGTTGGATAATCAGGTATATTCTTTCCCCAATGTCAACTCGGCTATTTCGGGCGGTAGTTCGCAGATTACCGGAGGGTTCTCTCCCGAAGAGGCTAAGGACTTGGCTAACGTGTTGAAGTCGGGTAAGATGGCTGCTGCCGTGACTATTGTTCAAGAGGATATTATCGGTCCTTCGTTGGGACAGGAAGCTATCCAAAGCGGTGTGATTTCGTTTGTCGCCGCTATCATCTTGCTGATGATCTATATGATCATGATGTATGGGGCTACTCCGGGTCTTATCGCCAGTTTCGGTGTTATATGTAACTTGTTTTTCACGATGGGTATTTTGGCCTCGTTACAAGCGGTGCTCACGCTTTCGGGTGTTGCCGGTATCGTTTTGTCGATGGGTATGGCTGTCGATGCCAACGTGCTGATATTCGAGCGTACCAAAGAGGAGCTTCGTTTGGGCAAGAGTTTGAAATCTTCTATCGCCGATGGTTACAAGCATGCTTTCTCTGCGATTTTCGACTCGAACTTGACTACGATTATTACCGGTTTCATTCTATTGGTATACGGGACAGGTCCTATCAAGGGTTTTGCTACGACATTGATCGTTAGTATTCTTACTTCGTTCTTTACGGCTATTTTCATTACCCGCCTTATCTTCGAGGCCGGTTTGAATAGAGGCAAATTCAATAATCTTACATTTACGACCCGCATATCCAAGAATTTGCTTACGAATACGAGAATTAATTTCCTCGGTATGCGCAAGGTCGGATTTACGGTTGCTATTGCTATCATTGTAGTTATGGTAGGTTCTTTGGCAATCAGAGGTTTGAATCAGGGTATTGATTTCTCGGGTGGTCGTAATTATGTAGTTCGTTTTGATAAACCGGTGAAACCGGTTGAAATCAGTGAGATGCTGAAACCAGCTTTCGAGGGTAGTTCTCTTTCGGTGATAACTATCACGAGCGACGATCAGGTGCGTATTTCGACCAACTATCGTATTGCTGATCAAGATGAAAATATAGATAAAGAGATCGAGACGAAACTTTATGAGGGAATGAAGAGTGTTTTAGGGGATGCTTCTTATGAAGAGTTTACCGAAAATATGATTCAAAGTCGTCAGAAAGTAGGACCGAGCATTGCCGATGATATTAAGGTGGGGGCATTCTGGGCTGTCATTCTTTCGTTGATAGCGATGGCTCTTTACATCTTGTTGCGATTCCGTGATATTTCGTTTAGTGTGGGTACGTTGGCTTCTGTGGCCTTTACTGCGTTCTCTATCATCGGGCTGTATTCTTTGCTGTATGGTATATTACCTTTCTCTATGGAGATGGATCAGTCGTTTATTGCAGCTATATTGACGGTAATCGGTTACTCGGTAAATGATACGGTGGTAGTATTCGACCGTATTCGTGAAGTGAAGGGTTTATATCCGAAACGAGACCGTGCACTCGTTATTAACGATGCTTTGAATAGTACGTTGACTCGTACTCTTAATACTTCATTAAGTACGGCTATCGTATTGTTGTGTATCTTTATTTTGGGTGGCGATGTTATTCGTAGCTTTACATTTGCTATGTTGTTCGGTGTGATTGTCGGTACGGCTTCGACCTTGTTCGTGGCTACTCCGATTGCTTACGAAATCCAACGACGTAGTATCGCTAAAAAGGCTGCCAAAGAAGCCGCTGCAAAATAAAGGTAAGCGTATAAATACAAAAAAAGGAATCCGAATCCGGATTCCTTTTTTTGTACCCTCGCCGAGAATCGAACTCGGATTTAAAGTTTAGGAAACTTCCGTTCTATCCATTGAACTACAAGGGCATTTCGGTCGACAAAAGTAGTATAAAATTTTGTAATAGTCAACCTTTGCAGCATATTAGTCGAATATGGCTCGTAATATTTCGGGAGACCGGAGTTCCGAAATGTCGGGTTGGTGTAGCCGGTAGTATGTTAAGATTCGGTCGAGTATGGCGTTTCTCTCTCCCCGATTGAATTTGAAGTGGCGAAGATTATTGAAATCCATACGGGTGAGCCGGGCGAAAACTTCGGCTTCGCGGGCATCGAGTGTGTAGGTGTGAATGGGGCGCGAGGGGGAGAAAATTCCGTTCAACATGTCGAAAGAATATCCGGTCCGGTAGGTCTCCATGTTGGGGCTGAACCCGAGAAAACTGCATAATTGCAGCAGGAAACAGAGATGAAAATTGGCTTTACCTTCTTCCATTATATTGAGGACTTGAATGGAACGGGCGATGAAGGCGAAAAGCGGTAGATTGGGTTCGGGTTCTTTTATGGTTTGACAGAGGACTTCGGATAAAAAGAGCGCTTCTGCATTTTTTACCGGATCGGAATAGATGTTTTGAAGAGGTAAAACCGTGCGCGCTTCGATGATTTTTTGCAATTCCCGGTTGTTCCGGTAGTCTATATCGAGTTCCAAAATAGAGAACGGCATGAAGAGGGACCGAAACATGCGAGCTTTTTTTCCGCCCCCTTGTGGAATAAGATAGGAAGATCGGCCATATTGTTCGGTGTACAAATGGGCTACCGATATTTTGTCGTTATAGGGAATGATGTGCAGTACGATTCCTAATGTTTTTTCGAGCATTCTCCCGGTAAATTTTTCTACAAAAATAGTTGTTTTATCCAAAGGCCGGTACTGGTTCGGCGCATTGATTTTATTTATTCGGGAGCAGTGGTTGTATCGGGAATGTGAAAATTGAGCTTCACAGCAAATATTGTACAGATACAATGCATTATATTTGTCCATATAAAAGGCTGATGATATGGAACAGTTAGATGTATTCGATTGCTCGAATGTGCTTATAGCGAGTTATTTTGCCGATGATCGGGAGTGTGCTCATGAAAATCGGGAACATACGCTCATTTATCAGTGTTCCGGTAGATTGGAGATCGAGGAACGTGGAAAGAAAACCGTTTTGTATCCGGGAGATTGTGCCTTTATGCGGCGTGATAACCGAATGTGGTTGCAAAAGAGGGTCGGGAAGGGTGAGCCTTATCGTTCCATTGTGTTGAAATTTTCGAAGGCTTTTTTGAGGGAGTTTTACCAAACACTCGATCGGCAGCAGATTCCAATCGACTCCAAACGAGAGAAAGCGAGCTTGCTCCTCTTGCCGAAAAATAGACCGGATATCCGCTCTTTGTTCGAGTCGGTTATTCCGTATTTCGATGCTGGGGAGAAACCCTCGGAAAAGATTTTGAAATTGAAGATGATCGAAGGTGTGTATGTCTTGCTCAATACCGACCGTAATCTGTATGCATCGTTATTCGATTTCGTGGAACCGTGGAAAATCGATATTCTCGATTACTTGAACGAGAATTATATGTGCGATCTCTCGATGAAAGAAATCGCCAGTTATACAGGGCGTAGTTTGGCTACTTTTAAACGGGATTTTGCCAAAGTGAGCGATTTGACGCCTCAGAAATGGATTATCAGACGACGTCTTGAAGCGGCGCATGATTTAATTCGGTCGGGGAAAAAGAAAGTTACGGAGGCTTGCTTCGATGTAGGCTTTAAGAATCTGTCGCATTTTTCCAAAGTGTATAAAGAGACCTATGGGGTCGCACCATCGTGGCAGGGTGAGCTTTATGGCAAATAGATTTGAGCTTTATAGCAAAATCGTTGCGAGATCTGTTTCGTACCTTTGTACATCGTGCGGAAATAGACGATGATCGATGGAGACTGATATCTGTCTGTTTCCGATTTTCCAATTACATGATTTCTAAATGATGAGTTGGAAAACTGGTATTTTGTGGTGTTCAATTAAAATCATAGGGTATGAAAACAAAAGTAGTTTTATGGGTTTTATTGTCAATTTTAATATTTCCGATTATGACAAAATCACAAGAGAAAGTCCGACAGACAGCCGGACATGATGCGCTTGGTGAGTTCGCTCCCGAGTTTGCGCATTTGAATGACGATATTCTTTTTGGGGAGGTATGGAGTCGTAACGATTTGCTTTCGCTTCGTGACCGCTCTATCGTGACTGTCGTTGCTCTCATGTCACAGGGGTTGACAGATTCTTCGTTCAAGTATCATCTTGAATCGGCCAAGAAGAACGGGGTGACCAAAACTGAAATCGTTGAAATTCTTACTCATGCTGCGTTCTATGCTGGTTGGCCCAAAGCATGGGCGGCATTTCGTATGGCCAAAGAGGTGTGGGTAGACTGTGCGGATAGTACTGCTGCCTGTTCGCTCGATGCGTATGCTCAATCCATTATTTTTCCTGTCGGCAAACCTAACGATGCGTACGCCAAATATTTCATCGGTCAAAGCTATCTCGCACCTGTCGTGACAGAAGGTATTCCCATTTCGAACGTTACTTTCGAACCCGGTTGCCGTAATAATTGGCACATACACAAGGCTACCAAAGGCGGCGGTCAAATACTTGTGTGCGTGGGTGGCAGAGGTTATTATCAGGAATGGGGAAAAGAACCGGTGGAACTTCTCCCCGGCGATGCAGTTTATATCTCGGCCGGTGTGAAGCATTGGCACGGTGCTGCTCCTGACAGTTGGTTCTCGCATCTCGCCATAGAGGCTCCCGGCGAAAACAAGAGTAATGAGTGGCTCGAACCTGTGAGCGAAGATGAATATTCGGGCGTTGGCCGTCATCAACGCTAAGCCTCGAAATAGCTCGAACAAGTTTGTCTTTTTCTCGGCTTGCAGTTTATTTCAAAATGAATATAGTATGAAACAGATAGTATTGATACTTATGAGTATTCTCAGTTTTAGTTGTTCGTCACAAACTCAACGACAGGCGACAGATACCACCGAACCGGTGAGTAAGAAAATTCTTGTGGCCTATTTTTCTTGTACCGGAACTACCGGAAGGGTGGCAGAGTCCATTGCCGGTGCGGTCGATGGCCGGCTTTACCGGATTACTCCTGCCGAGGCCTATACTTCGGCCGATCTCGATTGGAATGACAAGTCGAGCCGGAGTTCGGTCGAAATGGCCGACGAGGATTCTCGCCCCGAACTGGGTGGGGAGCCTCTCGATATGAAAGATTACGATATCGTATTTCTCGGCTATCCTATTTGGTGGGACTTGTGTCCGCGTCCGGTCAATACGTTTCTTGAAAAATACGATTTTTCCGGTAAAACCGTTATCCCGTTCGCTACTTCCGGAGGAAGTTCGATAGCCCATAGTGTAAAACAGCTCAGGAAACTTTATCCAAACGTGACTTGGAACGACGGCAAGTTACTCAACGGAGGCGTTGCGGTGGCTACCGAATGGGCTAAGCAGGTCGTTGAAAATGCTAAAAAGGTAAGTCGGTGAAAGCCGTTATCTCGAAGAATCGAGCTTTATGACAAAGAGTTTTGAGCCCTGTGGCAAAGTCGCCACGGGGCTTTCTTTTTAACTTTGTAACGGATATAAAACAGATTATTATGAATGCTCATACTATTTTTGAAAGAGATCTGAACGGAGAGATGGTTTCCCCGTCGGATCCGGGATACGATGAATTGATAAATGCCATTTGGGATACTATGAAAATGGCGACCGAATTGAATACCGGTTATCATACACCCGATGAGGTTCGTCGGATATTGAGTGTAATTCTCGGGTGTGAAGTGGACGAATCTATTACTTTGTTGCCTCCGTTTTATGTGGATTATGGGAAACACATAAAAATAGGGAAAGGTTGCTTTATTCAACAGTGTTGTACGTTTTTCGGACGAGGGGGTATTACTCTCGGTGAAAATGTCTTTTTGGGACCGAAAGTAAATATTATTACTATTAATCATGATCCCGACCCGGAAAATCGGGATGCGACTTATGGTCGCCTTGTTGTTCTTGAAGATAGAGTTTGGGTCGGAATCAATGCTACGATTCTCCCCGGAGTGAGAATAGGATACGGGGCTATCGTGGGGGCGAATAGTGTGGTGACCAAAGATGTGCCGCCTATGACAGTTGTCGCAGGTAATCCTGCTCGGATTATAAAAGAGTTGAAAAAATAATCGATATGAAAGAGATAAATAAAACGGAAATCGGTCGTCGTGGATTTCTTAAAACGGCGATGTTAGCGGGGGCAGCATTGACTATGCCCGCAGGATTGAATAGGACTGGCCGCTAAAACGAAAAGGGAGATCGGAGGCTATTATAATAATGCAGGGTAATAGCGGCAAGTAGTTTTTTAATATGGGGTAGAGCCTATAATAAAAATTACTAATGTAGATCGTAGTAGTTTTTAGGGGCAGTAGTTCCTGTTCGAGCGGGAAAGTCTGTGCAGATTGTATGCGATAGAAAGGTAAATGAAAGATTTTTAGGTAAAAATTTTGTCAATTCAAAAAACAGCTCTATATTTGCACTCGCATTTGGAAAGGGCGCCTTACTTTATATATCTAAGGCGCATTTTTATCAAGGGCCCATTCGTCTATCGGCTAGGACGCAAGATTTTCATTCTTGAAAGAGGAGTTCGATTCTCCTATGGGCTACGAATGCGACAGATTTTTTCTGTCGCATTTTTTGTTTAGATATGTGGTATCTTTGTCATGGGGTGTCTTTTTTTTGATGGGAATTACCTCGGTACAGTAGAAAACTCATGGGGATAGGCTTGAATGTTAATGAATGAGAGGGTTTGGAAAGATTTCATAAGTTTTTTTGCGGTAAAGGTTACCCCATTCGCTATGAGTATACTGTCCCTCTATTTTCTTGCATCTTCATCACCAAATAAAGGTGATGTATTTGGGAGTGAGGTTTTTGTTTGTATCAACCCCTTCGCCCTGCGGGCACTCCCCCTATATTTTGCTGCACAAAACACAGGGGGAGAGGGTGAGGTGTATATCCCTTTCTCCTCTGCCGTATCCCGTAGCATTACGAGGTATTTCTGTTTTCTCTATCGGAGATATTTAAAACTCCTCCTCTGTGTGGCGCCAGCCATAGGGGAAGTATCACGTAGAGAAGGAGGGGGTGAAAGCGACATCTCATCAGTCTGTTTATTCAGTTCTCCCGTTGTGTCGCATAACGGTATAGGGGGAGTGTTCGATGGGCGGGAGGATTAATTTTTAAAATCACCCCAGTGGATTTATTGTTTTCATTTCCTGTTATTGACCGATGTCATTTTTCAGGTTCATAGTGTATATGATTTATATCTTTTTGTGAATAAGGTGCTTTCTATCAAATGGTTTTTTGTTTTTATCCTCTTGTTTGAATTTGCTGTTTGGATTCACAATATCTGGTCGGGGCTATGATTTGGGAGAAACGTCGGTGTGATTATTTCCACCCGGATTATTTCGCTATTCCAACTTTTTTGTGTATTTTTGTTTGTTGGTGGAAAGCCGGCCGTTTGAGCCGGATTTTAAGTGTTTCCTGTTGATTTTCTGTTAATAAGAATAGCGCAGGGATAGCTCATAAAAACAAAAAAGATTCGGATAATATGTCAGAAGAAACAGAAAACAAAAGTTATTCAGCCGATAGTATTCAGGTGCTCGAAGGTTTAGAGGCCGTTCGTAAACGCCCTGCTATGTATATCGGCGATATCGGTGTAAAAGGGTTGCATCATTTGGTGTATGAGGTTGTCGATAACTCTATCGACGAAGCTCTTGCCGGATATGCCACTCATATCGAGGTATATATCAACGAAGATAATTCTATCAGGGTTGTCGATAACGGTCGCGGTATTCCTGTCGATATGCACGAGAAAGAGCATAAATCGGCTCTTGAAGTGGTTTTGACGGTATTGCATGCCGGTGGTAAATTCGATAAGGGGTCTTATAAAGTTTCCGGTGGTTTGCACGGTGTGGGTGTATCGTGCGTAAATGCTCTTTCGACTTATTTACGTGCCGAGATTCGCAGGAACGGAAAGATTTATATGCAAGAGTATTCTTGTGGGAAACCTTTGCACGATGTGGAAATTATAGGAGAGACCGAAGAGACGGGTACGACGATAATCTTCCGTCCAGACGATTCGATTTTCACCGTGACGGTTTACGACTATAATATTTTGGCGAATCGTTTGCGCGATTTGGCTTATCTGAATGCGGGGATTACCCTTTCGCTGACGGATAAACGGACTACTAACGATGCCGGCGAGTATCGTAAAGAGGTGTTCTATTCAAAGGAGGGATTAAAGGAGTTCGTTCGTTATATCGACTCGAATAAGGAGCATCTTATCGACGATGTGATTCATATCGCTACCGAGCGTCAGGGAGTGCCTGTGGAGGTTGCTATGACGTACAACACGACGTATAACGAGAATGTCTATTCGTATGTGAACAATATCAATACCATCGAGGGGGGAACTCACTTGACGGGTTTCCGTCGGGGATTGACCCGTACTTTGAAGAAGTATGCCGAGGATTCCAAGATGCTTGAAAAAGTGAAAGTGGAAATCAGCAGCGATGACTTCCGAGAGGGGCTTACCGCCGTTATTTCGGTGAAAGTGATGGAGCCACAATTCGAGGGACAGACCAAAACCAAATTGGGCAACAGCGAGGTTATCGGGGCTGTGGACACGGCTGTGAGCGAGGCTTTGGCAAATTATTTGGAAGAACATCCGGCTCAGGCGAAAACAATTGTCGAGAAGGTGATTATCGCCGCCACAGCGCGTCATGCAGCTCGCAAGGCACGTGAGATGGTTCAACGCAAGTCTCCTCTTTCGGGTGGCGGATTGCCCGGTAAATTGGCGGATTGCTCTTCGCGTAACCCTGAGGATTGCGAGATATTCCTTGTCGAAGGGGATTCGGCAGGAGGTTCTGCCAAACAAGGTCGTGACCGTATGTTCCAAGCTATTCTACCGTTGCGCGGTAAGATATTGAATGTGGAAAAAGCGATGGATCACAAGGTCTTCGAAAGTCAGGAAATCAGTAATATGTTCAAGGCTTTGGGGGTGACTATCGGGACGGAAGAAGATTCGAAAGAGGCGAATATCGAGAAATTGCGCTATCATAAAATCATTATTATGACCGATGCCGATGTGGACGGGGCGCACATTGCCACATTGTTGTTGACGTTCTTTTTCCGTCGTATGCGTCCGTTGTTGGAACAGGGGTATGTTTATTTGGCGACGCCCCCTTTGTACAAATGTAAGAGTAAGCGGGGTAAAACCGAGGAATATTGCTGGACCGATCAACAAAAGGATCAGTTCTGTTTGAAATATTGCGAGGGAAACGAACAGTTGATGGAGACTCAACGATACAAAGGTTTGGGCGAGATGAACCCGCACCAGTTGTGGGAGACGACGATGGATCCCGAGAACCGGATTCTCAAACAGGTGACCATCGACAATGCTGCCGAGGCCGATCGCGTATTCTCGATGTTGATGGGCGAAGATGTAGGTCCGCGTCGCGAGTTTATAGAATCTAATGCGACTTATGCCAATATCGACGCTTAATTCGATGCGATATAGGTCAGCCCGATTTCGTATCGGGCTGACTCTGTTTTAAATAGAAGGATTTGAAAATGGTATCGATAGGGGAATGTTTTTCCCTGTCGGTTTATCGATGGATAGGGATTCGTTATGGAACGGAAAGCGTTGAATCGCTTAGGGTATATGGAGCTGGCGGCATTTTTTGTCTTCGGCACATTTTTGTTGGGACTGTATTACGACATTGTGTGGTTGCAATGGGTTACAGCTATTTTGTTTATTTTGCCTATGGCGGGAGTATTGCGCTATCCTTCCCGTTGTAAAGAGAGGCAGGAGCCATTTGTCAAAGCTCGTTTCGCTTGGTCGTTGATAACTATGTTTCTTTATTTGGGTATGGGATTCGGATTGCTTACGATTCTCTGAATTCGTGATTGCGATTTAGTCGGTTGTGTCTTTTTTTGTTCTCGTGAATATTTTCGAAACCGCTTTCTGTTGCGGCATGGGAAATTCGATTTTCTTCTTGAATCTTAGAAGCTGTTTTATAAATTTATTGAGAAATAATATTATCATTTCAAGCAGGTATGTTCCGGCCATATT
>ENA-UAOY01000195-UAOY01000195.1-human-gut-metagenome-genome-assembly--contig:-NODE-195-length-34372-cov-11.832066_pt1 | contig 34372 bp, 51 predicted proteins | sample MGYA00243477_ERZ654571 | MGnify/ENA primary metagenome ERZ654571 (study PRJEB26926, sample SAMN06164761) | human gut metagenome | biome: ENVO:00009003; feature: ENVO:2100002; material: ENVO:00002003...
ACTTCCACGACATGGACCCAAATTGGGTGGTAAACCATGCCTACAATGTGGCATCCTACATTCTGGAACATGATAACCCCATTAAGGATGGTGAAACCATAGATGGCGTGGCGGATGGCCAGATGTGTCGCGAGATTCAGTGGAAGTGCCAATATGAGGATGCTCTGATTCAGCCACCCAGAGGGGTGCTGGACATCAACATGGGAAAATATGCATCTGGAGGCCGCTGAGAAACAGCAGGAGCATAATTTTGAGAGCACAAAACTCTATTTAGGAGGTGATCACAATGCAGAGTAATATCCGAATCATTGAGCTGCTGCGGTTTCTTTATCAGCAAACCGATGAAGCACATGCGGTTACAGTATCTGAGATGATAGAGTACCTCAAAAGCAAAGGGATTCCATCTGTGCGTCAAACTGTCTATACTGACTTGGAGGCGCTGGACACCGCAGGAATTGATATCGTCCAAATCAAAAGCACACAAAACAGATATTTCATTGGCAGCCGAATTTTTGAATATCCTGAGTTGAAGATGCTTGTAGATGCCGTGGCATCCTCCAAGGTGATTTCTGCGAAAAAATCTCAGGCACTAATTCAAAAGCTGGGACAGTTGACCAGCATCCAACAGGCGGAACAGCTCCAAAGGTTGGCCAGCCTCTCCAGCCGTGTGAAGCCGCATAACGAAAAGGTCTATTACATCATTGATAGCATTCAGACTGCTATCTTGGATCAACACCAAATCAGTTTCCAATACTATGAGTACACGCCAGAGAAAAAGAAAATCCTGAAACACGATGGATATCGCTATATTCTGGACCCCTATGCTTTGGAGTGGAAGAACGACCATTATTATTTGATTGGTTACTCTCATAAGCATAAGGGAATTGCCCATTTTCGTGTGGATCGTCTGACCAGCGTGGAGCCGTTGGATTCCAAGTTCCAGCCAATGTCTGATTTTGATGTAGCCGCCTATACGAACAAAATGGTTGATATGTTTGCGGCAGAGCATTCAGAGCAGGTCAAACTTCTCTGTTCCAATGAGCTGATGCGGGTCATCATTGACCATTATGGTGAAGACATCGAGATATCTCCATATGATGATACCCACTTTACAGTGATAATTGAAGTCAACCCCAGCGGAACCTTTTATGGGTGGGTATTTAAGTTTATGGGAAAAATACGAATTTTGTCACCCCAATCCTGTGTAGATAAAATGCAGGATATCGCTCGTACATTTATATGAGAACCCCCGCAAGGTGTTAAAGAATTTTAACACCTTGCGGGGAACTCTTTTTTTTGCCATTGAATAGAACACCTGTTCTGACTATAATGAAATTAAGAGTTCGCTGCACAGCGAACACCCTCAATAACAGGAGGCAAGTCACCATGACTTTTGGAGCGTTTATCTCTGCAAAGCGTAAAGAACTTAGGCTAACGCTGCGAGAAACCGCAAAGCATCTTGGTATTGCATGTGGGTATCTCAGTGATGTTGAGCAGAGCCGTCGTCCCGCACCAGAAGGTGATTTTGTAGAACGGATATCTCGCTATCTGGATCTCAGCAAAACCGATCATGAAAGGCTGCTTGACTTAGCTGCAAAGTCTCGGAATAGGATTTCTGCCGATCTACCAGAGTATATCATGCAAAAGGATATCGTTCGTGCAGCACTTCGTGTTTCTAAAGATGTGAATGCCACCGACGAGGAATGGCAGGCATTCATTGAGCAAATGAAAAATCGACCGCGATAAGGGGGGCCTACGGTGTCAGTTCCGCGAATTCGCTTGGAGACAGTTGAAGCTATTGCACGCAAAATCCTGATGGAATATGACAGCTCGCTTCTGAGTAGTGAACCGAGACCGATCCCCATCGAAGCTATCATCGAAGTAAAGTTCGACCTAATTCTGGAGTATCACATTCTCCGCAAAAATGGTGCTGTATTGGGAGAAACCATCTTTGATGACGGCCCCGTCATCCTATATGATATGGATGAACGGTCGTATAAAATCATTGCTGTCAGAAAAGGAACGATTCTGATTGATGAACGCCTTTGTGAAACTCGCAGTATCGGGCGACTTCGCTTCACATGTGCCCATGAGCTGGCCCACTGGGTGCTACATAAGAATCTGTATTCTGGGACTGGAAATATTGCAGCATACAATGGACAGTGCTCTACTGACGAGAGCGATGGAGTGATAGAGAGACAAGCGGATGCGTTGGCCACAGCCCTTCTGATGCCGCTTCCGCAAATCAAAAAGTGTTTTTATCGTCTCCGCTCCGGAAGAACTATGGAGCAAATAGTTGCAGAGATGGCTCAGATATTTGAGGTTTCCAAACAAGCTATGCAAATTCGCTTGCAGTCGCACAATTTAATGTAAATAAGGGTGCCTTGGATATAGGGTCCTCACCAGGACCCTATACCTGCCCCTGATAAGTTTTTATGCCCAAAATGTTCGCTGGCCAGCGAACAAGGAAGGAGGAAACCATGAGGAAAGAGAGTGCAACAATCCGCAAATGCCACAGCAGACTTTCATCACTTGGTCTGGACAGCACGGTGGCTTTTCATAAGAGCAAGTTGATTCTCAAAATTTATCGGGATGTTGTCTGGGTGTTGAGTGAGCGAGCCCAAGAGCTCCAGGAGTATGCCTGGGAATTGGGCGATCAGGACCTGAGTACCGGACTATGTTATCTGGAGAACTTTGCTCCAGATATAGATTTGCAGGATTTTGAGGAGAAGGTCTGCTGCGTTATCCAAAGCCAAATGCTGGTAGATGTAATCAATCGTGCATTACTACGCCTGAAGCGGTATCCAGATCGAGGAGAGTTGTACTATGAGATCCTCAGCAAGCAATTCATTTACCGTTTCAACAGTACTGAAAAAGAACTTCTGGATGAGTTGAATATGGAGCGCAGCGTGTTTTATGACCGAAAAAAGGAGGCGATTTATCTGTTTTCTATCTGTCTGTTTGGCTATGTTATCCCTGAATTGATGGATGGAGTGCCCCGACTTTATCCCGACTAAAGCCCGATACATCCCCGACGGAATCCCTACTCCCTTCCGATTTCGAACCTGCTATACTGGCTACAGTGGCAGGTATGCTCTAAAATTTGAATACTTAACATAAGGACTCGACACCGCTTTCCGCGGTGACCGGGTCCTTTTTCATTCCTGCCGCAAATATGGCGGCAGGAATGAGCCGGAGGGCGTTATAACGCCCCCGGCTTTTTTTCTGCCCGGCATTAGGAGGGCCGGCATGCGCTGGGAGGCGTACACTGCCAGGTACCCGTAGCCCCAAGGTTTTGATTTTCCAATCAAAATCTTGAAGCTACGGAGGTTTGCCACATGGCAGAAGAAAGAAAATACAGGATTCGGGTAGATGGAATCTTGGTGGACGTCAGCAAAGAAGTGTATCACGCATATTACAGCATCGAACGCCACACTCGCACCCTGGACGAGAAGGATACGCGCAACGGCAAGGTTTTATATAGCGATCTGGACACAGATGAGCTGCTGGGCGAGGAGATGCTCCCTGATAGGAACGCTGAACGAGTTGAGGATTCCGCCATTTGCAGTATTCTGTGCGAAGAACTGCATTATCAACTTGCCATGCTTCCTGCCCAGGATAGGGAGTTGATACAGGCGCTATATTTTGAATGCCTGACAGAGCGGGAATATGCGAAGCAGATTGGCATTTCTCAGAAGGGTGTCAACAAGCGCCGTCAGAAGGTCTTAGATAAACTCAGGAGCATGATGAAAGCAAAATAAAAAATTGGTCGATTGTAAAATGAAGTTGGACACCTGAAAAAAAGGAATCCATAGTGACTTCCAATGTGGTAGAATGAAGTTCCCCAACACCATTCACCAGAGGTAATCACTATGGATCACACTCAGTATACCACAAATGGAGCAGAACGCAAGCCCGGAACGCATTTAACCATGGAAGATCGTGGAGCGATTCAGGCTATGAAGAAACTGGGACACTCCAATCGGGCGATTGCTCGATACCTGCATTGCGCACCCAGCACCATTTCCAATGAACTAAAGCGCGGTACACCGCCCAGAACGGGCAGTCGGGGCCGTGCTCCCGGTTATAGCGCAAAGCGTGGGGACGCTGTGTACAAGGAAAACAGAAAGAATAGCCACAAGCCGCACCGCATTGACAAGTGTACGTCATTTGTTCAGTGGGTCGTCACGCAAGTGCGTACGGAAAAGTGGTCTATTGATGCCTGTGTCGGCTATGCCCGCAAGAACAAGCTCTTCCCGGAAGAGAAGATGGTCTGCACCAAAACCCTTTACAATGAGGTATGGGGCGGCAATTTGTCCCTCAACATCTTGGAACTTCCCGAAGCAATAAAACGGAAAAAGCATCATAAAAGTCCCGTAAAACGAAAGAAAGTGTATGGAACAAGCATTGATGAGCGGCCAGAAATTGTAGATTCCCGAACCGAGGAAGGCCATTGGGAAGGTGATACCGTTGTAGGCAAACGCAACGGCAAAGAGTCTGTGATTCTGACTCTTCTGGAAAAGAAAACGCAGAACTACATTGCGATTCGTATTCCCGGAAAGACCAGCGAGGCAGTGAACACCGCTATGGAGAGACTCCATGAGGAATTCGGTGAGAAATTCAGCCAGGTGTTTAAGACTATCACGGTAGACAACGGAGCTGAATTTGCGGATTTCGCTCAGATTGAGAAGTACGGAACAAAGGTCTACTTTGCGCATCCCTACACTTCATGGGAACGAGCACAGAATGAGCGTCACAATGGGTTGCTTCGGCGATATGTCCCCAAGGGAATTTCCATTGAGAATTTCTCTGATGAGGATATCCTCTGGGCAGCAGATGCCCTTAACAGCCTTCCGAGGAAGAATCTGGGGTACTGCACTCCAGAAGAACTCTTTGAAGCATTCCTTGACATTGTTTGCGCAGCCTAAGCGGCTGCGGAAGCCCCAATTTTCTACCGCTGGGTGTCCAACTTGAACTTGCAATTTGCGGAAAATAAATAATTTTTAGGAGGAACAAAAAATGGAAAACATCTTCGGACTGACCACCTGCGTGGCGATCGTCGTGATCGCCTACCTCGTCGGCATCGTCATCAAGAACACCGACGCGATTGACGACAAGTGGATCCCGGCGATCTGCGGCATCGTCGGCGCGCCCCTCGGCGTGCTGGCGCTGCACATCGTGCCGGACTTCCCGGCCACGGACTATCTGACGGCCGTCGCCGTCGGCATCGTGTCCGGCCTCGCCGCGACCGGCGTGAACCAGGTGTTCAAGCAGCTCCGCGACAACTGAAAACGGCGTGTCCAAATTGGACACGCCAAGCAAAAGAAACGCCGCGCAAGCCCGAAAAGAAGGGTTTGCCCGGCGTTTTTTTTTAATTTTCTCTTGACAAATCACTAATTTGGTGGTAATATAATACACGTAAAGAGGAATTACAGAGGGGCAAAGCCCCGGAAAGGAACAAAAAAATGAAATTTGAAATCATCGACAACCGCAAGCTCGACCTCACCGGCAAAGGTTACAAATGGGCGGACGATCCGCTGCAGTTCGACCGCGAAGTTCTCGACGACATCCGCCGCACCCGCGGCGAGAATTACGCCGACAGCCTGAGCGACGATCTTTTCGACGGTTACTCCCCGATCTGCCGCGGCGACGACGGCGAGCTCTATTCCGTTCTTTTTGACTGGGGAAAGGACGTTCCGCGCCCGGTGTACTGGAACAAGGTGGAAGCCGCCAATGAGTGAGATCAAGGCGCTGCGTGAATCAACCGGACTTACGCAGCGCGCCTTCGCCGAGATGCTCGGGATACCGAAACGAAGCATTGAAAACTGGGAGAGCGGCGTTTCCAAGCCGCCGGAATACCTCGTCCGGCTCATCCGTTTTTACCTCGAGCACCGGAAGAATTGAAAGCGTTAAGGGTGTTTTGGGGGTGTCCGGCCCGCAGAACAACATCACCGAGAAAAGCAAAAAGCCTGTAACCGTTGAAGTTACAGGCTTTTTTGGAGCTGTTACCCAGATTCGAACTGGGGACCTCATCCTTACCAATTTATAGAGCCATAGATAGAAAAAACGCCGGAAATGCTTGATTTTTCAATGCTTTCCGGCGCTTTTTCCTGTTTTTTCGGCGGCGGAAAACCCGGGAAAACGGGGGCAAACCCCCGCAGAAAACCGCCGCTTCAAGGCACATCCGGGGGCATTAAGGGTGTGCTTGGGGGTGTCAGCGCGGGGCAAAAACGGCGTTTATGTCCCCCGCGAGATCTTCCGGCGCGTGGCCCATTAGGTCGGTGTAAATCTTGATCGTGACCTTTGGATCGGCGTGGCCGGCGAGGTACTGCACGCGCTTGAGCGGCACGCGGCCGAGGATGAGGCGTGTGATGTAGGTATGCCGGAGAACGTGCGGCGTGACATTGAAATCAATGGACACGACGGCGTTGTGGTTGCGTATCTTGTCGCCGAGCCGCTTGACTTCTTCGACCGTTACCGTCTCGCCGGTGACGGGGTCTTTCCTTTTGCGCTGCACAGTGCCTGTGCTGCGGGCCTCCACAGCATGCCAGGCGTTTGTGTAGGAGGAGTAGCTCCATGGTGTGCCGTCAGCCTTTGCAATCACAGTGCGGCTGCGCATGACGTTTTCCGGCAGCTTTGCGGCGGACTTTGCCGCGCGCAGCGCGTCGGCCAGCTGCGGCGGTATCGGAACCGTGCGCGCCGCAGCGTCGCTCTTGAGATCGTCGGAGATCTCCGGCTGATTGTTTTTGATCCAGCGGCAGGCGCGGCGGACGGTGACGCTCGGCACGTCGCCGAGCTCGACGCAGTCCCATTGCAGGCCGACGATCTCCTCGCGACGCATGCCGGTGTAAAGGCCGAGCATGATGAAGAGCCAGATCGGGCAGCCGGTCACAGCTTCGAGCAGCGTCTCTTCTTGGGCGCGCGTGAGCGCGTCTTTTTTCTTTGCGCGCTTCCCGCCGGGCTGTAATTTGGAGGCGGGATTTTTCCGAATCACGTCCGATTCAGCGGCGGCGGCGAACAGACGCTTGAGAACCTGCGTCGTTTTTTCCTGCGCACCGCGGGAGAGGTGGGCGCGCGTGGCCATGACGTCGGCCAGATCGTCGGCGGTGATCTCCCCCATACGGCGCTGGCCGATCACCGGGCAGATCACGCGGTTGAGCTGATCGGCGACGGTCTCACGCTGCCGCTCGCTCTTGCCTGCCGTGTCGCGGGCGAACCACGCCGCGGCGTATTGCCAGACGAACGGATCCGCGGCGATCTTTTCCTCCGCCGCCCAGCTCGCGCGAAGCTCCGCGACGGCGAGATCGCGCTCGGCGATCGTGCGTCCGTAGACGTCGTGGTACTTCCCATCCGGGCCCTTTATTCGCTTTCGATAACTTCGCGCCGAGCCGTACCGTGCCTCAGCTTTCCGCGCCATCGTCTCCCAGCATATCGAGGAAGGCGCTTTCGGAGATTACGCAAATGTCATAACCTTTGAGCTGCAGCTCTCTAGCCTTTTGCTGTTTGGTGCTTTCTCCGTCCTCCCCGACATCCACATGATCGAAGTCGCCCTCGACAAGAAAGTTTGTGTTTTTCGTTACGGCCTTTTTGCAGTTTCCGCCGCGGTTGACTACTTCCTGCATCGCCTCTGTGCGGAGGAAGTGCGTAAGCGCGCCAGTAAAAACAAAGGTCTTGCCATAGCAAGGATTATATGGGTCTATGTAATCGCTTTCCGGCACGATTTCGGAAAGGCTGTGGTACTGTCGTTTCGGCGGCCGCATATGTTCCGGCTGCAATTCTCCGCTGGAGACAAGCCGCAGAAATAGCTCCGCAGTGCAGCGGCTGTCCCACCCGGCGCGATGATGTCCGGGGACGGAAATGCTGTAGGCCTGCGCAGCGTCGGCAAGCGAGCCGGGAGCTTCCGCTCCCTTTATACGCCGAAGCAATCCCATGGTGTCAATAAAATCATTCGACAAATGCGGAGCTCCGGCGCGCTCTATGGCGTCATAAAGAAAATTGATATCAAAATGGACATTATGGCCGAGCAAAACAGAATCGCCGATAAAAGTGCGCAGCGGCGGCATGATCTCGCCGACAGCCGGAGCATCTGCAACCATGTCGTTGGTGATTTTATTATAAAGCGTTATAAAAGCGCTAAGCGGACGCGTGGGTTTTACAAGAGTTTCGTATGCCTCTACTTCGTGGCCGTTTCGGTAACGAACGGCGGATACTTCGATGATCTCATCACAAGTAGGATTAAGGCCGGTCGTTTCAATATCGACAGCAACAAACTCATCGGGAATCGCCGTTGCGCGATGTCCTTTAAACTGGCGCTTTTTCTCTTTGCTCACGGTGCGACCTCCTATTTCTTTCTCCGGCGTTTTTGCCGGAAGTTATAGATTATTAAGCCGGCAATGCCGGCGGCGACGGCGGCCATCACGGTCATGCTCACGATCGCGGGTGCGTCCCACGTTCCGCGGTAAAATCCGACGGCGTGGCTGTTTATATCCATCACGATGCAGCGGCCGCCGAAGATCAGCGCAAGGGAGCCGAGGATGACGATGAGCCGGTCCTTGCGCTCGTTGTCCTGCCGTTCGTGCTCCAGCCGGAGCTGCGTGAGCTCCAGCTCGTTCCGGTGCTCCTGCGGCTCGTCCGGCTCAATGCCGAAATAATCGTCGAGCGAGACGTGCAGCACGCGGCAGATCGCGCCGACGGTGTAAACGCTGGGGGCCTTTGTCGTGCCGGACAGGCAGCCGCCGACCGTCCGCATGGGTACGTCGGCTTCGTCGGCGATTTCCTGATAAGTCATTTTTCCTCTCTTTTGATCGCAGATCTCTTGGATTTGCAAAATCCCGCCCCTTTTCTGTCAGATTCCGCCGGTGAAAGGCTGAATGCTGCCGAAAACGGCGGGATCATGTATTGTTAAATCATCCCGTTCGCGGTACGATTTATCCGTGAACGAAAAAAATTTTCGAGGTGAAACATGATGGAAAAAAATAGCCAGCAGGAGCGCATCAACGAACTGTTCCGTCAACTTTCTCCGGAGAATCGCCGCCGGGCGGCGGCGTTTGTTGACTCATTAAAAGAAGCCGCAGATAATCTTCCACCCGCTGCCGATTCTCCGGCGTGAGATCGGAGACATCCAGCGTGAGCTCGTCGGTCTGACCGGCGGGCTCTTCTTTTTTGCGGTCGCTTCGGCAAAGGAGATAGTCCGCCGAGCAGTCGAAGATCTCGCAGAGGCGGTTTATTAAATCTGGATCAAGCTGGCGTATGCCTGCTTCATAGTTGGAAATAGCGGTCTGCCCAACATGGAGAATATCGGCAAGCTCTTTCTGCTTCATCTGGTGGGCGATTCGCAGTTCGCGTATGCGGTTCATGTGCTGCCCTCCCTTTTGTCAGCATTATACAGTATTCTTTCCACCAATTTAAGCGAATATCACAAATCGGCATAAAAATTATAAATTGCACTTGACGGATTTTGTTTTGTGATGTATTTTGTAAACGTACCACAAAATGTGATAGCGAACAAGGAGGAAAAACGGTATGCAGGATCGCGAGAAGTTCTGGCGAGAGTACAAAAAATGTGCGACGCGGTCGCTCATTTTCTCCTGCTGCTCTCTTGCCGCTGCCATTGCTGCACTAATTGTTATCTTACTGCTACGCTGACGATCAGCGCAGCGATGGACACCGCCAGCGCAAGGGCAGAGATGATGTTCGCCCAGGTTGACCTTACGATAGCTTCATCATCTCTGCGCTCGCCACGAGCCGAGCGCTCGTACTCTTCGATGGCAGTTTTGCCTTTCTGCGTTATGCGGTAGTAGCGTTCGAAAGATTCATCCGGGTCGACGCGAAGATACCCGGCGTTAAACAGCTCACGGTGGATCGGCTGCCGATCCTTGATATGGAGCTTTTCCGGGAAATTTTTCAAAACCTCATAGCTTTCTTTGCTTATCATTTTAAACACCCCCTGACTTTTCAGCATACCGTATCGACCGCTGAAAAGCAAGGGAAGGAATCAAGGAGGACTTAAACATTGCGAGGACTTAAAGCCATGCGCCGCCGCGCGGGATACACGGTGGCGCAGCTCGCCGAGCGGCTGAGCGTTACCAGGGCGACGATCTACTTCTGGGAGCAGGGCCGGTATTTGCCGAACGCCGGGCTGCTCCCGGAGCTGGCCGAGCTTCTCGGCTGCACCATCGACGATTTATTCACCGAGCACAATGAAGAGCTTACACCACAAAAGGAGGAAACACCATGAAGAGCGAACGAACCACCATCTACGGGAGGTATCGAAAGGCTGCCGGAATGACGCAGGAACACGCAGCGGAGCTGCTGGGCGTCGCCGTCCGGAGCCTTGCCGCGTGGGAGCGCGGGGAGACCGTGCCGCCGGACCAGCGCGTTCTTGCGATGGCGGACATCTACAACGCGCCGACGATCTGCATCGAGCATCTGCGCTTTAACGTCGCCATTGCCCGCGACGTGCTGCCGCCGGTGCCCTACGTCCAGCTGCCGCAGGCGGTGTGCCAGCTGTGTGCCGCGCTGCGCAAGGTGCAGGAGGAACACGCCGAGGACCGGCTGCTCGCCATCGCTGCCGACGGCAGGGTGGACGAGCTGGAGCAGGCGCAGTTCGTAGCGCTGGCGGACGATCTCGACGACGTGATCGCCGCGGCGCTGGCGCTGCGGTACGCCGAGGGAGGTGTTCGGGCATGGAACTGATCACGAGAGCCGAGGCGGCGAAGATGCTCACCGTGAGCGAGGACACCGTGGATCATCTTGTGAAGTCCGGGCAGCTGCCCGCCTATAAAATCACGCGCTGCATCACCCGCTTTGATCGCGCCGACATCGAGGATTACATCGCCGCCCGCTATTTGAAGGTGGAAGCACTCAAGCGGCAGACCCGCGTGAAGAAGTGCCGCGAGTTCCGCGGCGGGATCAATAATTCGGGGTATTACCCCGGTATGGAGGTAGTAAAACCATGAGCGAGAATTTCATCCACATCGACAACATTACCGAGGACCGCGCTGCCCGCCCCGGCGCGGTCGGGATCGGTGCGCGTGTTCAGACGGAGCTGGACGGCGTGAGTAAATTCGCCATTACTTCCGTGCTCTCGCAGCTGCTCAACGATCTGGAGATCGAGCCGCTGGACATTGTTATGTATCGGCAATTCATCGAAGAGAACATCGTCCGCTCGGATCGGACAAAAATAGAAGTCGAGAAGCTTCGCAAATCGCTTGAACGTTTCCGCCGTCTGAAAGCGGAAATGGAGGGCGACGCATGATGCAGCGCACAAAAAAAGCCCGCCGGTGCGGGAACACCGACGAGCTGCGTGATGTGAAACATCACGAGGACATCTCCTATTATCCACGGGGGAGCGCCTCTTGTCAAGGGGGTGGGCGATAATGGCGGTTTTTCGGGTAGAGAAAAACCACAGCTATACCGTCATGGCCAATCACCATCTCCGCGATGAGCGGCTGAGTCTGAAATCCAAGGGGCTGCTCTCGCTGATCCTCAGTCTGCCGGACGACTGGCGCATCTCCATCGAGGGCATGACGCAGTTTTCCGCCGACGGCAAGGACGCGATCCGCAGCGCCATCCGGGAGCTGACGGACGCGGGCTACATCACCCGCGCCCAGACCCACAGCGAGGCCGGGACGTTCTCCGGCTATGACTACATCGTGCACGAGACCCCCGCAGCGTCACCATCGTCGGGTTTTCCGACGATGGAAAAACCGACGACGGGAAACCAGACGCTACGAAATACTGAAAGACTAAGTACTAACATACCCCCTATAGTCCCCCACGAGGGGGACGTGGGGGACGACAATCCCACAGTCAGCGGCGCGGCCGCTGACAGCTCCCTTTACACAAGGGAGCCTCAGAGCGCGGAAACGCCGAAGCGGAAGCGCAGAGCCACGAAGAGCGCGCCTGACTATAGACCGGACACGTTTGCCCGGTTCTGGGCGGCTTATCCCCGAGGCGAGGATAAGCAAGGCGCGATCGCCGCGTGGGACGAGCTCAAGCCCGACGACGCGACGCTTCAGGCCATGAGCCGCGCACTTGTCCGACAGAAGGCGAGCGAGGAATGGCAGCGCGGCATCGGCATTCCCTACGCCGTGCGGTGGCTGCGCCGCCGCCGGTGGGAGGACGAGATCAAAGTCCCGGCGCCGCCGGAGCGATCCGGAGGTGACCTTCCGGTATGGAACTGACCGCCTACTACGACGCGCAGCGCGCGCTCATCGGCGCGGCACTGCTTGAGCCGAAGATCACCGGCGAGCTGGTGCAGGCCGTCCGCGAGGAGGACTTCAACGTTCCGGAGCTGCGCACGCTCTATTCGGCGCTGCGAACATTGTTTCTGACCGGCCGGCCGGTCGATCCGGTGCTGCTGGTGGCGGAGACGTCCCCGGCCTTTGAGCCGACGGTGCGCGAGATACTGCGCGACACGCCGACCGCCGCCAACTGGCGGGCATACGCCAAGGTGCTGCGCGAGGGCGCGGCGCTGCGGGCGATGCAGGACATCGGCGCGCAGCTTGCCGAGGCCGTGGACGCCGCCGACGCGCGGCGCATTCTCGCCTCCGCGGAGCCGCTGATGCTCGACCGGCCGGGTGTGAAAACGCAGCAGATCGGCGAGCTGCTCGCGGACTTCCTCCGGCGCATGGAGGACAAGACGCCGCCGAATTATCTCCGCTGGGGCATCCGGCAGCTGGACGAGGTGCTCACCGCCGAGCCGGGGGACTTCATCGTGCTCGGCGCAGATTCCTCCGTCGGCAAGACGGCGCTCGCGGTGCAGCTTGCCTGGAACATGGCAGCGCGCGGGCGGCGCGTCGGGTTCTTCTCTCTGGAGACCAGCGCCCGGAAGCTCGCCGACCGCGTCGTTGCCCAGAGGGCGCGCGTGGAGCTCTCGAAGATCAAGCACAAGGAGCTGACCGAGCACGATCTCGGCGACGTTGCCGCCGTGGGCGGCGCGACGGGGCGGATGTGCTTCGGCATCACCGAGGCCGCGGGCTTCGGCGTGGCCGAACTCCGGGCCGTGACGCTCGCCAACCGGTACGATGTCATTTTCATCGACTATGTGCAGCTGCTCAAGGCAGAGGGCCGGGAGCGCTGGGAGATCGTGACGCGCATCTCCATGGAGCTGCACACGATGGCGCAGCAGCTCGGCGTGGCGGTGATCGCGCTCTCTCAGCTCACGCCGCCGGACAAGACGAAGGGCGCGCGCCGCGCGCCGAGCCGGGACGATCTGCGCGAGAGCCGGCAGCTCAAGCAGGACGCGGACGTTATTTTGCTCATGTCGCTCGACGATCCGGAGGAGAACGACGGTCTCCGGTGGCTCGCCGTGGCGAAGAACAAGGACGGCCCTCTCGGGCGGATCTGTCTGAAATTTGACGCCGCGCACATGGAGTTCACAGCGACCGACTCCCGCGCCTGGCACCGGCGGGCGGAGCCGAAACCCTACGAGCCGAAGCTCACGCCGGTGGACGATAATGTGCAGGAGGTGTTCCCGCTTTGACCGTGGGCGATATCGTCTGGAAGCGGCCCGAGTTCGGCGCTGCCAAGGGGCAGCAGAGCGTGCCGCCGCAGGAGGCGCGCGTCGTATACATCCACCCGCAGCGGCGGTTCTATTCCGTTGAATTCACGTTTACCCGCGGCGGCGTGACGCGCTCGTTCCGGCAGGCTTACCCGCTGCGGAACCGCATCACCGCCTCGACCGGCGACGTGCGGCCCGAGACGCTGAGCGATAAGCCGAAGCATCCGCGCGGCGCGGTCGATCAGATCTCGAAGCCGGTGGAGCAGGGGGCGTATTTCCCCGTGAAAAAGCAGAAGCGCGGGAAGCGCAAAAAATAAAAACAGGAGGACATCATGAGGACAATCGCAATTATCAACCTGAAAGGCGGCACGGCTAAGACGACCACGACGGTCAACCTTGCCGCCGAGCTGCGGCACCGCGGGAAACGTGTGCTCTGCATCGACGCCGACCCGCAGCACAACCTGACCGACTTTCTCGGCGCGAGCGCCGACGGCACGACCATCACCGACCTTCTGGCCGGGCGCGTTTGCGAGGCGGAGATCGTGGTGCAGCGGCTCGGCGCGGGGTTCGGCTGCGTGCCGAGTGACCTCTCCCTCTGCGAGATCGACATCGAGGCCATCCAGAAGAGCATCTCCCTGCGGACGGTGCGCGATCTGTGCGAGGCGGTGGCGGACGATTTTGACGTGTGTCTGATCGACTGCCCGCCGAGCTTCACGGCGGCGAGCATCGCCGCGCTGGTGGCGGCAGACGAGGTGATCTTGCCGGTGACGGTGGACGCCTTCGCCATCGGCGGGGCGCAGGAGATCGTGCAGCAGGTCGAAAATCTTGCGACGGTCAACCCGGCGCTCCGTGTGCGCGGGGTGCTCGTCACAATGTGGCAGCGCACGAGCGTTTGCATGCAGGGCGAGGACGCGGTGCGGCGGCTCGATCTGCCGGTGCTGCACACCGTCATCCGCCGGTCCTGCAAGGTGCAGGAAGCTACGTTCGCCCGGCAGCCGCTGCGCCAGTACGCGCCGCGCGCCGCCGCCGCGCTGGACTATGAATGCCTCTGCTGCGAGCTGCTCACCGATTGGGGGGAGTGCCGTGGCTAAGAAATTCAATCTTGCCGCGCTCGTGCCGGAGATGGAGGCGGTGTCCAATTCGGACTCGCCGCGCATCACGATGATCCCCATCACCGAGCTGCGGCCGAACGGCGGCAACTTTTACGACACATCAAATTTTGAGGATCTCGCCGACAGCATTGAGCTCAACGGGCTGCTCGAGCCGCTGTGCGTATTTCGCCGCGGGCAGGGCACGGGGCACTATGTGATTTTCTCCGGGCACCGGCGATACAAAGCGCTGCGGCTGCTCTACGAGAAGAGCGGCTTTGAAAAATGGACGGAGGTGCCGTGCATCGTCTTCCCCGACCCGCACGACGCCAACCGCGAGACGGTGATGCTCATCCACGCAAACAGCACGGGGCGCGTCCTGTCCAACTGGGAGAAGGCCCAGCAGGCGCGGCGGCTCAAGGAGGCGCTCGTCGCCATGCGCGAGGGCGGCGCGGAGCTGCCGGGCAGAATCCGCGATCTTGTCGCCGAGGAGATGCAGATGAGCGCGAGCAAGCTCGCGCGGCTGGAGGCGATCGGAAACAGGCTTACCTACCGCTCGTGGCTTGAGCTGTGGAAAGCGGGAAAGCTCAACGAGAGCGTGGCATACCGGCTGAGCATGCTCGAATGGGAAGAGCAGGAGCACGTCTGGCTCTGGCTCAGCGAAAACCGGCCGGGGCTTTCCGCAGAGAAGCTTGCGCTCAAGGATGTGGAGGCTGCCATTAACCCCGAGCCGGAGGAGGACGAAACGGAAGATGTGTCCAATTCGGACACAGGCGAAGAGACAATCCCTCAGTCGCCTGCGGCGACAGCTCCCTTTACACAAGGGAGCCTTAAGTGGCGGCGCTGCCTTGTGGATGAGCCGGAGGAGGGACAGCTTGTGCTTGTCGTCGATCCGGACATTGCCTCCATGCCGGACGTGTGCGCTTATCTCGGCGGGCAGTTCGTCGACGGTCTTGGGCGCGGCGACGCGATGGAGGTCAAAAGCTTCTGGCTATGGCTGCCGCTGCCGCCGCTGCCGGAAACTCTGTAAGATGGCAATGACGGATTTGGAACAGACCGCAATGGAGCGTCTGCGTCTTGCATCGCAAATGTCGCTGAAACTGTATAAGCAGCCGCTACTGCTGACCGACAGCGGAGGAAAGGATAGTGCCGTAATCTGTAAGCTCGCCGAAAATGCCGGAATCCCGTTTGAAATTTGCCATTCCCATACGACAGCGGACGCGCCAGAGACGGTATACCACGTCCGAAAACGCGCCAAAGAGTACGAGGAAAAGGTCGTTGAGTACACGATAATTCTTCCGACATATCAAGGCAAACGCACTTCAATGTGGGATTTAATACCCAAAAAACTAATGCCGCCGACGCGAATTGCGCGATACTGCTGCGCTGTCTTAAAAGAAACGGCAGGCAAAGACCGATTTGTCGTTACGGGTGTCCGGTGGGCAGAATCTGTCAAAAGAGCGGCAAACCGCGGGGCGCTGGAAGTACAAGCCTCTGACCCGAAGAAAAAGCTCATTTTGAACAACGACAACGAGGAAGACCGACAGCTTTTTGAAAATTGCCAGATGAAAGGAAAACGGGTTTGCAATCCCATCATCGACTGGACGGATCGGGACGTATGGAATTATCTGACCGATCAAAAGGTTGAGACGAACCCGCTTTACAACGAGGGCTTCTGCCGTGTTGGTTGCATCGGATGTCCAATGGCCGGGAAAGCCCGTTACACAGAGTTCGCCCGATGGCCGGGTTTTCAACGCAATTACATCCGAGCGTTTGACCGGATGCTTGAAGCACGAAAAGCTCGCGGGAAGGCCGACGGCGGGCGATGGGGAAAGACCGGCGAAGATGTCTTCCACTGGTGGATGGAGGACGGCGTTCTTCCGGGACAAGTAAACATTTGGGAGGACTACGAAAATGCGCTTGATTGACGCAGAAAGCTCGCAGCAGACGGAGGAGGCGTTTAACCATGCCGAGATCCATTGAAGATTTCATCAACGGCGAGACGCTCCGCGCGATCAAGGGGCTGTCGCTGCCGCCGCTGCCGTGGGAACAGCGCTGAATTGGGAGGGCTAAAATGTACGATCCACCGGTTGAAGTAAAAATTGATAAAGCGGATTATTATACCATTGAAAACGAAGTTCTAAACGTTGTCCAGCGCGCCGGCATAAGAGTTGATCGCAGAGAGCTCTTCCGTGCGCTTGACTATGACCGAGCGCAATACGAAAAAGGATACGCCGACGGGCGCGCTGATGCTCTGCGCGGCATTATGGGATGGCTCAAATCCTGCCCGGCTTGGCCTGAAACAAAGAAGGACGGTGCGGAATGATGGCTGAAATTATCCGCGGAAAAATCGATGGAAAACAGAAATATTGCCGCATTCCTATTCGAAGCAAGATTGCGGAAACGATTATGGATGACACGGACACGGAGCTTTCCGCAGAGAAAATTCTTGCCATGCCGCACGATAAGGCGGCAGCAGTCATTGACGCGATCATGCGGGATTGGCTTTACTGGCTGAAACGCGCCGGGGAACTGTGGGTGTTGACAAGAGAAATGGAGGACGCGGAATGAAGAAAACATATGATCCGTTTCTTCGCGTACTCGTCAAGCGGCCGGGGCTGCCGCTGCGGGCCGAGGTTGTGGAGAACACGCTCCGGTCGATGCAGGAGCTTGTCGACGGGCCGATCGAGTGCGTCACGGTCACGGAGGACCTTGCGATCGTGTGCAACGAGGAGGGGCGGATCCGCGGCCTTTCACCGAGCGCCTCGATCCTCCGGATGCAGTTCGTCGGGCCGGTCGCGTTCGTCGGCGTGCGCGGCGAGGAGTTCACGAGCATCACCCGCAAGGGCGAGCGCCTCGTCCGCCAGATCGTCAGGGAGGCGGAGATTTGAACAAACAGGAAATGAAATTTGAATTCTGCACCCATGAACAGCACGGCGGCGTATGCAAACTGACGGGAGAATATTGCAGTCTCGGCCCTTGCCCGAACGAAGACATCGAAGAGTTTGCGCCTGTGCGGCATGGGTTGTGGAAGTACAACACCGATTTCCAAGTTTGGAACTGCTCCGAGTGTGGCGAAAATCCGCATAAGGGCACGGGAGTTGTTACCACAGCGGAAAAACTTCCCGCCTGCTGCCCGCACTGCGGCGCAATAATGGACGGTGCGGAATGAGCAGCCGAAAGGAGAAGATGATGGCTGAATGCATCGAACGCGAAGCGGCGATCAAAGCAATCTATGAAAGCGATCCTAACGGCATTCGCCGAGCGTTAGGGTTTAATGTTGGACAAATCGAAGAAGCGCTGCGGGCTGTCCCAGCCGTCTCCGTCCCGCAATGGATAAGCGTGAAGGACAGACTGCCTGAACCGGACGAAAACCCCGTTCTCGCCGGATGCGAACCATTTAACATGGTCTTTATGGCGTGGTATTGCAGCCAGAGGAAGCGCTGGGAATTGCCGTCCAAGATTGACTGCGAAGTCACGCATTGGATGCCGACATCATCCCTGCCGAGAATGGACGGTGCGGAATGAGCAGCAAGTCAAAGAACAACACGCGCCGCCAGAGTGCGACGCAGCTCGGCAACCGGCATCTCATCGTCTTTCTCTGGGCGATGTGCTCGGTGCTGCACCCGACGCCGCCGCAGATCAAGGCCGTGCGCGACGAGATCCACAGCGTGCTCGACAGTCTGCGCGCCGGGCGGCTGCGCGAGAGCGACATCGTCTCCGCGCTCGCCGAGGAGGAAAACATCCTCACCGACTGGGCGCGGCGGGATCGGAGGTGAGTGCATGCCGAAAGCGATTGAGGACTTCATCGACGGCGAGACATTCCGCGCGATCAAGGGGCTGTCACTGCCCGCGATGAACAGCTACCTTTATACGATCTACGCGGCAGGGTACGCCGCCGGACTCAGCGACGCCGGGGGCGAAAAGCTGCGCGGGGCCGTGCAGGAGATCACCGGCCAGATCGAGGAGCTTCTCAAAAACAGAAAAGAGAAGGACGCGCCGTGAGCGCGTCCTTTCCATACACGGGGCGGCGAGCCGCGCGTCGGGTTTCCTTTCCTTCTGCCGTTTCGCTCGCGGCAGACTCCTCTTGCCCGACTGAAGGCCGTGCAACTCGGCCTCGCCCTGCTCCCTTTTGGAGGTGATTTTTATTCCAAAAACACAACGATTGACGCAGATCCGCGCAGGGCGGATGGTGCGCGCCGTTCTCTACACGCAGCCCATGGCCGCCGACGAGCCGACGCAGCGCGCGGCAAAGAGCCGCGTCTCCAGCGCCGCGCGGACGAAGCTCAACCAGCGCGCCATGTGGCAAAAGTGCGAGGCGATCATGGCTGCGAATTTTGACCGGCACGACCTCTGGGTGACGCTCACCTACCGCGACGCGGATCTCCCGCATTCCCGCGAGCAGGCCGTGCGCTGCCTCACCTGGTTCATCGACGAGCTGCGGCGCGTCCGCCGCGAGGACGGCGAGGCGGTGCGGTACATCAAGAACGTCGAGCATCTCACCGACGAGGGTGAGCCGGGCCGCTGGCATCACCACATGGTGCTCAATTCGACCGGCGAGGATGTCGAGACGATACGCTCGCTATGGTCGCGGTTTGGCGACAACGTCGAGATCGTGGGGCTGCTCGACGGCACAGACTACGAGGCCCGCGCGCGCTATCTCTGCAAGGAGCGCCAGCCGGCGGGCAAGCAGGGCTTTGTGCCGAGCCGCGGATTAAAGCGGCCGGAGCGCACGAGCGAGCTCGTGGACGACGCGCTCACGCTCTCCGCGCCGCCGGGCGCGGTCGTGCTTGACGTCGAGCAGAAGGATAACGCATGGGGGCGGTATTGTTATATAAAGTATATGCTCCCGTATAAGCCGCCGCGGCGAAAGCCGAAGCTACCGACCAAAACCAAACAAGGCCGTATCTTTTCGGACTTGGGGCAGTGTATATCTTTCGAAAGGCGGGAATAAAAATGCTTGAAAATGCTGGACAAAACGGCGCAAAGCGTGATATACTGCGTGTAGCAGGAGATCGGCTCGTGTGTCCGATCTGCGGCAGGCCGACGCAGCAGCGTGTGCTGCCGACGACGCGGCTGACCGCGTTCCCGCTGTTCTGTAAACATTGCCGCCTGACGACGGTGGCCGAATATGCGCCCGAGCCTGAGAGCCAGAGCCATTGATTCCCGAAACGTTTCGGTGATCGTGGCTCTGGCTTTTTTGCATTTCTGCCCATGTTTGACTACTCGAGAGCAAATAAGCGCTGGCGGCATCTGCGCCAGCAGGCGTTGCGGCGCGACGGCTTCCGCTGCCAGGACGCCGCGCGGTACGGCCGCACGGTCGAGGCCGTGACGGTCCACCACATCTGGCCCGCGGAGGATTTCCCGGAGTTTGCCTATTGCCTTTGGAATCTCGTGAGCCTTTCCGCCGCGGCGCACGACAGCATGCACGACCGCGCCACGCGGCGCTTGACGCCGAAGGGCGAGGCGCTCCGCCGAAAAACGACCCCGCCCTCCAAAAATTGAGCCGCCGTGGGCCGCTTACAGCTGGGGGCGGGGCTCCGCGCACACACGGCGGGAAAATTTTCGGAGTGAAAAAAACGCAAAGGGTAACCCCAAAACACGCCCGCGCGCCCGGCCGGGCCGTGGGCGGGAAACCGCGCGCGACCGCCGCGCGCATTGGAGGCAACACCGTGGCGACACGCGAACAGGTCTATGCCGAGCAGCTCCGCTCACTCGGCGTTTATCAGCCGGCCTTTGAGCCGGAGATCAAAACCCTTGCGGAGCTGGAGCGCGACCTCCAGCGCGCGAAAAAGGCGTGGCGCGCGACCGCACCGGCGGGCGTGCCGCCGTCGCCGCTGGATCCGCACTACACCGTCATCACCAACCTGCGCCGTGAGATCCTCGCGCACCGCGACGCGCTCGGCCTTACGCCGAAAGCGCTGCGCCGCCTCCGCGAGCGCGGCACCGGCGACGCGCCGGACGAGCGGAGCGCGATCGTCGCCCGCCTGGACGCCATCGCCGAGCGCGTCAGCGGCTACGACGCCGGCGAAACAAACACCGAATAAGCGCCAGAGCCTTTGAGCCCGAGCCTTTTCCCTGTCACCCGACAGGGCGAAGGCTCGGGCTCTTTTGCTTTTCCCGGAAAGGAGCTGAGAGCGTGTCCAATTTGGACACCGTATTTGACCGCCATCCCCGCGCGCCGCGCTCTCCGCACATGGCGGAGGTGCTCGCCTATGCCGAGCAGACCGCCGCGGACGATGGCATCTGCGATCTGACGCGGCTGACCTGCCGCCGTTTTCTCGACGATCTCGACGGCGGCCGCTGGATCTTCCGCGCGGCGCTGCCGGAATTCTGCGTGGAGATCATGACCGGCCTTTTCGCGTTCTCCCAGGGCGAGCGGCTGGACGGTACGCCCCTGCGCGGCTCACCGCTCGAGCTCATGCCCTGGCAGCTGCTCTGCACGTTCGCCATCTGCGGCTTTTGCTATCCGGAGACCGGCCTTCGCCGGTTCACCGAGGCCGGGGTGTTTGCCCCGCGAAAGACGGTGAAGACCACCTGGGCGGAGGCGCTGCAATTTGCGCTCGCCCTCTGGCACCGGCGCAGCGGCGCGAAGTGCAAGACCGTTGCCGGCTCGCTCAAGCAGGGCATGGAGGGCTTTGACTGGCTGGTTTTCAACCTCAAGCGGCTCGGCCTCGTGGCTGAGAACAACCCGCCGGACAAGCTGCGGCTGATCGACTCGTCGCTCGGCCACAGCGTGGAGGGCGAGATCTGGGGCGGCCACATTGACCTTGAGACCCTCGCCTTTAAGCCGGAGCTCTTCGACTCGTTCAACGCGGCGTTCGTCCACCTCGACGAGCTGGAGCTCTACAAAGACCCCCGCGCCTACACCCGACTGCGCGACGCCTCCAAGGGTTACACCAACAAGCTCATCCTCACCACGTTCACCGCTGGCGACGACGGCGTCAGCTTTGCGGCCCAGCACCGCGATTACATGGAAAAGATCCTCCGCGGCGTGATCACCGGCCCGGACGCCGACCGTATGTTCTGCTTCATGGCCGAGGCCCCGCGCTCGCCGGACGGCGAGGTGGACTTCACCTCTCCGGCCGTTCACCGCGCGGCAAATCCATCCTACGGCGTGACCATCCGCCCGGACGACATGCTCGCCGCCGCCTTGCAGGCCGAGCACAATCCGACGCTGCGCAAGGAGTTCCTGACGCGCTCGCTCAACGTGTTCGTGTCGAGCTTCAAGGCGTGGTTCGATGTCGAGGAATTCCGCCGGAGCGACCTACGATACGACCTCACCCCCGCCGAGGCCGCGAAGCTCATCAAGGCCGCCTACGGCGGCGCGGATCTCTCCAAACTCCACGACCTCACCGCCGCGGCGCTCGTCGGCGAGATCCCCGCAAAGCTCCTCGCAACAGAAGATTGGACGCCGCCGGAGGATGTGCTGTGCATCCTGCCGCACTGCTGGTTTCCCATCACGGCTGCAGCGGAGAAGGCCGACCGGGACAACATCCCCCTGTTCGGCTGGCAGAAGGACGGCTGGCTGGACATGCCGAACGAGCCGAGCATGGACCCGACCGAGCCGGTCAAGCAGTTCCTCGCCTGGAAGGCGGCGGGCTGGAAGATCCGCAAGATCGGGCACGACCGCAAATTCGCCCGCGCCTACTACACCGCCATGAAAAAGGCGGGCTTCTCCGTAGTGGACCAGCCGCAGCTCTATCTCCAGAAGAGCGAGGGCTTCCGATACATTGAGCACAAAGCCAAGATCGGCTGTCTCTGCTATTTCCACGCCGAGCCGTTCGAGTACTGCGTCTCGAACGTCCGCGCGCAGGAAAAGGTGGACGACGCCGTGCAGTACGAAAAAATCTCCCCGACCAGCCGCATCGACGTGTTCGACGCCGCCGTGTTCGCGACCATCCGGATGCTGATCGACACGGACAAGAGCGCCGCCGCCGCGCGCTGGTTTGGGAGCGCAAAGAAAGGGGCTGATTGAATCGGGCATCTTTTCCCGCCGCAATAAGGCGGCAACGCAGACGCGCAGCGTGGCCATCGGGCTGCTGCCCACGTCGCCGGGCGTGATCTGCCCGACGGGATACCACGCGATGATCGACGCGCCGGAGGTGGCCGCGGCCATCTGGCGCATTGCCGACATGATCGGCAGCATGACCATCCACCTCATGCAGAATACCGACAAGGGCGACGTCCGCGTCCGAAACGCGCTCGCGCGGAAGGTGGATATTGATCCCTTTTCGCTCACGACGCGGCAGACGTGGATCAACTGGATTGTGCAGCAGATGCTCCTCGAAGGCAACGCCTTTGTCCTGCCAACCACGTCCGGCGGGATCCTCACGGATCTCGTCCCCATGCCGCAGGCAATCGCGCAGCTCCGGCCGGACGGCAATCCCTACGACATCGTCTACACCGGCGATCTCATCTATGGCGAGGACGCTACCGCCTCGCTCTCCGGCACGCTGCACCCGGACGGACACGTCCCCGCGGCGATCTCCGTCACGTTCTACGGCGGCGCGGCCTCGCCGGTCATCTCGCTCACCGGGCAGCTCACCGGCAAGCTCTACGGCGCCTGCCGAATTTCCGACACCATCGCCTCCGGTGAGACGCTGCTCTTCTCCACAGATTATCTGGACAGTTACGTCCGGAAGCTCTCCGCGTCGGGCGCGGCGACGGACCTGCTCTCCAAGATCGATCTCGACGGCGAGCCGTTCTTCCGTCTGCCGCTCACCGAGCCCTGCACGCTCACCATCGCGGCGCAGGCGGCGATCTCCGGCGCGGCGGACGTGGAGGTCTTCTACTACTACAGGAGCGTCTAACCATGCTTTTCATCAAACGATTCTCCGACTTTGTGACCGTGGCGGCGCTCACGCCGCTCTCCAGCTCGCTGTGCATCGACTCTGCCGAGCAGGAGGGCAGCACCGTCACCGTCGTCGGAAACGGCGTGCAGCGCTCGCTGGCGGGCTCGTGGGCGGTCATCAACGGCAGGATCTACACGATCTCCACTGTGACCCCACAGGACGGCCGCACGCTGCTCGCTCTCGCCGCGCCCGGCGAGGCATTTTCCCGTCTGCTGCCCTACACCGCGCCCGCGAGCGGCAGCGGCGGCGCGTTCGCCGCCGCGGAGCTGACGGCAAACTATATCGCCCAGCCGGACACCCAGTACGCGCTGCCCTATTTGAGCGTGTCCAATTTGGACACATCCGCTTTTCTTCCGCCGGAGACGGACGGCAACGGCCTTTATGCGATCTCTGACTATCTCCGGCTGCTGCGCCGCATGCGCGGCATCAAGCCGGTGTTCACGTTCGAGGAGGACACGCTCACCCTCACGCTCACGCCCGTTTCCAAGACAGCGCAGGCCGTACCGTTCAACGACGGCCACTCGCAGCTTGCCTCCGTGGCCTATTCGGACAGCGGCCTTGCAAAGATCACGACGCGCCACAGCGTCGCGCGTATCGAGAGCACGGACCCGGTGACCGGCAAGATCACCTACGTCAAGGACGACGAGGGCAACACCGTCTACGACATCGTGACCGCCGACTTCTATCTCACCGAGAGCGGCGCCGTCGTCACGTCGCCGCCCGCGCGGCGCGTTTCCGGCGCGTGGCTAACGCTGCCGGTCTCGGCAAGGGATGACCCGGCGACGAAGGCCGCCGAGCGCTTCGCCAAGGCCGCGAGCTCGCACAAGATCGAGTTCTGGTCCGACCGGGAATTCGCCGTGTTCGACCCCTGCACCTTCGCCGTCTACGGCGAAATTCTCACGAGCTACATCTCCTACGTCGGCACGCGCTCGACCGACGGGCGCTTCTACTACCGCAGCGGCGAGCTTCTGCTCACCGCCACCGAAAAACTGAAAGGGATGATGAAATGAGCCTCACCGGCATCACCTTTGCTAACCAGAAGATCACGCCGTCCGACGACGGCCGCCTCTACGGCGCCATGCTCGCCGACGGCATCCTCACCGGCTGCGGCATCACCTTCGCCGCCGCCACGCTCTCCGTCGCCGCGGGCAGCCTCCTCATCGGCACGCGCGAGCTGCGCACCTCCGGTGAGACGCTCTCCGTCACGGGCGCGACCTCCGGCTACGCCCGCGTCATTATCGACATCGATCTCACCCGCGCCGCCACGAAGACGAGCTTCGAGCAGGCGCAGTTTCAGATCCAGTACGCCGCCTCGCTCGACGCCTTCGCCTCGCTCGAACAGCAGGATATCAACACCGCGGGCACGCACTACCAGGCCGTGTTCTGCGTCCTGTCGCTCGGCACGGCCGGCATCACCGGCGTCGTTTCCTCGCTCGCAAGCGCCCGCGTCGGCGTCGCACAGCTGACGAATGACGCACGCTTCGGCACCGAGCTCGCGATCAGCACGCCCGGCTCAACGCCCGATCTCGCGTGGGGAAACGCCCTCGTCTGGGTATGGGGCACGTCCATGACGATCAAGCTGACCGCGGCGGTCTCGGCACTGCTGCCGCCGAACTGGCAGACGCGGCTTTTCGCGAACGACCCGTTCACCTTTGAGTGGGAGGGCATCGGCACACCGGTCAACGTCGCCAAGGGGCAGACGGAGAGCGCCGCCGGCTCCATCGCCGTACCGGCAAAGAAGTATATCGATCTCAAAAAGATCTCGGACGCCATCTGGATCTTCTCCGGCACTTACGCAAGCCCGATGATCTACAAGGGAACGGCCGAGCCGTCTGCCGATCTCGGCGTAGACGGAGACGAATACCTTATGTATTCCGAATAAGGGGTGAGTTGAATGGCATGGAGTACCACAGCCCCGGAGCTCCCAAGCGGCAGCGCATGGGAGCAGGAGAAAAGCGTTTCGGGAAGGGCGAACCATTGGAGCCTTGCCGGAAAACTGTACATTGCCAGACTGAGCGGCAGGCAGTTTGCCGTTAAAGCAGAGCTGACGAGCGGTAACGGCAGCTACGGCACTTATTACCCCCCGGAGAAATGGAAGCTTCGGTGCGATGTCGGAGACGTCACCGGCACGGAGGACACGTCCTTCGACGTCTCCAAGGGAACGACCACATTCTATTTCGTCGGCGAAGCCGGAGAGGGCGTCACGATCACCGCAAAGGTCGGCGGCGTAAACGCCTCGGTCGCCGTCCAAACCGCGACCTTTGTCGCCCCTGCGCTGCTCGGCGCAACGGTTTTTTTGAAGGTCGGCGGCGTATGGAAGCCCGCGCAGATCAAGGTCAAGGTCGGCGGCGTCTGGAGAGACGCCGTGGCAAAAATCAAGGTCGGAGGGACATGGAAATGAACGGTATAGACATTTCCCAGTGGCAGGGCGACATGGATCTGACGCTCTACAAAGACGGCTTCGTTATCATCCGCGGCGGGTTCTGGACGAGCGCGGACCCGTGGGCGGAGCGGAACATTGCAAAGTGCGACGCTCTCGGTATCCCGTGGGGGCTTTACTGGTATTCCTATGCGCTCAACGAGGCGCAGGCCCGACAGGAGGCGGAGGCTTGTCTTAAGTTTCTTGCCGGTCGGAAGCCCCGTCTCGGTGTGTGGTTCGATATGGAGGACGCCGACGGGTATAAGGCGAAAAACGGCTTCCCCTCGGACGAGACGATCACTGCCATGTGCAAAGCGTTCTGCGCGGCCATGGAATACGCAGGGAATAAGACCGGCGTGTACGCCAGCTTGAGCTGGTTTGATGCACGCATCGGCGAGACGGGATACGACAAATGGATCGCCGCGTGGGGCGCGAACGACGGCGTGCATTATCCCGACCTCTCCGGACAGTGCGTCATGCAGCAGTACCGCGGCAGCCCGCTGGATCTGGATATCCTGTATGTGCCGATCAGTTACTTTGACGGCGCAGAAGGTCCCGTCCCGGCGCAGCCGGAGGATGTCATGGTCAATGCGACCGAAATGGCGCAGGAGGTCATCGCCGCCCAGTGGGGCAACGGCGAGGAAAGAAAACAGAAGCTCGGCGCATGGTTCTACGATCTCGTGCAGGGCGAAGTAAACCGAATTCTGGGGGTGCAAAAATGAACGAATGGGGCGTGGTCGGCGTGATCGTGACGCTGGTAGGTTTGGCCGTTGCGATCATCAAGCCGATTGTGCAGCTCAACACCAACATCGTCAGGCTGACAGATGCTGTGGATGGGCTGAAAAAGGCGCATACAAAAATCGAGGAAGACAACGAGAAGGAGCACAAGCAGCTCCATGAACGTATCAACCACCGCAAGAAAGAAAACGAGGAGCTGAACGACCGCGTGACCGATCACGAGAATCGCATCAGCATTCTCGAAAATAAATAATGGTCGATTGTAAAATGAAGTTGGACACCTGAAAAAAAGGAATCCATAGTGACTTCCAATGTGGTAGAATGAAGTTCCCCAACACCATTCACCAGAGGTAATCACTATGGATCACACTCAGTATACCACAAATGGAGCAGAACGCAAGCCCGGAACGCATTTAACCATGGAAGATCGTGGAGCGATTCAGGCTATGAAGAAACTGGGACACTCCAATCGGGCGATTGCTCGATACCTGCATTGCGCACCCAGCACCATTTCCAATGAACTAAAGCGCGGTACACCGCCCAGAACGGGCAGTCGGGGCCGTGCTCCCGGTTATAGCGCAAAGCGTGGGGACGCTGTGTACAAGGAAAACAGAAAGAATAGCCACAAGCCGCACCGCATTGACAAGTGTACGTCATTTGTTCAGTGGGTCGTCACGCAAGTGCGTACGGAAAAGTGGTCTATTGATGCCTGTGTCGGCTATGCCCGCAAGAACAAGCTCTTCCCGGAAGAGAAGATGGTCTGCACCAAAACCCTTTACAATGAGGTATGGGGCGGCAATTTGTCCCTCAACATCTTGGAACTTCCCGAAGCAATAAAACGGAAAAAGCATCATAAAAGTCCCGTAAAACGAAAGAAAGTGTATGGAACAAGCATTGATGAGCGGCCAGAAATTGTAGATTCCCGAACCGAGGAAGGCCATTGGGAAGGTGATACCGTTGTAGGCAAACGCAACGGCAAAGAGTCTGTGATTCTGACTCTTCTGGAAAAGAAAACGCAGAACTACATTGCGATTCGTATTCCCGGAAAGACCAGCGAGGCAGTGAACACCGCTATGGAGAGACTCCATGAGGAATTCGGTGAGAAATTCAGCCAGGTGTTTAAGACTATCACGGTAGACAACGGAGCTGAATTTGCGGATTTCGCTCAGATTGAGAAGTACGGAACAAAGGTCTACTTTGCGCATCCCTACACTTCATGGGAACGAGCACAGAATGAGCGTCACAATGGGTTGCTTCGGCGATATGTCCCCAAGGGAATTTCCATTGAGAATTTCTCTGATGAGGATATCCTCTGGGCAGCAGATGCCCTTAACAGCCTTCCGAGGAAGAATCTGGGGTACTGCACTCCAGAAGAACTCTTTGAAGCATTCCTTGACATTGTTTGCGCAGCCTAAGCGGCTGCGGAAGCCCCAATTTTCTACCGCTGGGTGTCCAACTTGAACTTGCAATTTGCGAAAATAAAAAATTTGGTTCTCAACCCTCTCACGAACTCGGCTTAGTAGTGAGGGGGTCAATTTATCTGCCCCCCGCGCTCCTTGAAAACTGAATATCCGATTGTCTGAATACTTTCCTGCCGGGGCCCCTTGACCAGGGGCAAGCGACTTTGGAGGATGCGCCAAGACCACCTGTAGGTGCTGCGGATCGACTCGAAGAAAATGTTTACTGAAAAAGAGTTCGAAAGCTCGACTGCAAAAGCGCCTATCAACGACGGCCAAATAAGGTGCCAAGCGGGTCCATCCGTTCATAAAACAGCCGATGGCAAGCTGTATCGCAATGATTCCGTCAGGGACAATGATACTTCCGTCCAGTCCCAGCCCCCACCCAAATGGGGATCACGCAAGGAGGGCGGCCGACAGAGATCCTGCCGGGGGTGAGATTCCCATGACACGGTGAAGCCAGCCGTGGTTCAGACTAATCGCCCTATGAGCCAGCATTGTATTCGCTGGTTCTGCGCTTGGGGAAGTAGTGTCGAATACGAGCGCATCAGAAAGACAACACAAATGTAAAGTCTTAATATCAGAAGCCATGGGGATCGCTTCTGTCCAAAACCCATTATTGACAGGAATATGCCGTGTGTGCAGCCGTTCCGACCAGATACGGGAGATGTAGAGGCGGTCCCTATGTTTGTGGTATTAAGCCAAAGATGTTGAGGAGGTGTATCCCGTGAAAACATATTGCAGTCAGGAGATCAGCCGCGGCGATATTTACTATGCTGACCTGCGGCCGGTGATTGGGTCTGAGCAAGGCGGTATCCGTCCAGTGCTCATTTTGCAGAACAATGTTGGCAACCGGCACAGCCCCACTGTGATTGCAGCTCCCATAACCAGTAGGAGAAAGACAAACCTTCCAACCCATGTTAGTATCAATCGGCAGGTAGACAAACTGCGTTGCAACTCTGTAATCTTAATGGAGCAGATTCGCACAATCGATAAGTCCAGACTCATGGATCGGATTGGAGTACTTAACGACTACGAAATGCAACAGGTTAACCAGGCACTCGGAATCAGTGTTGGCTTGGTGTGAGGAAAACACACCACATTATCAATAGCCGTCCTCAGTGTAGGTTTAATGCTGGGGCTTTTGGCGCTATAATGATGGTGACAATTTACAATAGCGGGCATAGAACAAGTGTGCTATAATGGCGTTAAATTAGCAGTACACATTATATAGGGAAAGGAAGTGAGTCAGGTATGAAGGAACGAACCTACATCTGCTGCGATCTCAAAAGTTTTTATGCAAGTGTAGAATGTGTGGAGCGCGGATTGGACCCGATGACAACAAACCTTGTTGTGGCGGATCTCCGTCGCACAGAAAAAACTATCTGCCTGGCGGTCACCCCATCCCTAAAATCCTATGGTATCTCGGGACGGGCACGGCTCTTCGAGGTAGTGCAGAAGGTGGCAGAGGTCAATGCCAGACGCAGGCAGGCGGCTCCCGGACGGCAGCTTACTGGTTCGTCCTGGAACGACCCGGAAGTACAGCGAGACTCTTCTCTGGCACTGGACTACATTGTTGCTCCACCCCGGATGGCGCATTATATTGACTGGAGCACTAAAATCTATGGCGTTTATCTGAAATATCTGGCTCCCGAGGATATTTTTCCATATTCCATTGATGAGGTCTTCATGGATGTCACCAACTACCTGGACACCTATAAGATGACTGACAGAGAGCTGGCTCAGACGATTATTTTGGATATACTGAAAACCACCGGAATCACTGCTGCGGCCGGAATGGGGCCAAACCTATATTTGGCCAAGATCGCCATGGATATCGTAGCAAAGCATGTCCAGCCAGATAAGGATGGTGTACGGATTGCCAAACTAAACGAGATGACCTACCGGAAACTGCTTTGGAGTCACCGCCCGCTCACGGATTTTTGGCGGGTTGGCAGAGGGTACGCCACCAAACTGGAGGCGAATGGCCTGTACACTATGGGCGACATTGCCCGGTGTTCCATTGGGAAGCCCACGGACTATCACAATGAGGAACTGCTCTACCGCCTCTTTGGGGTCAACGCAGAACTGCTCATTGACCATGCTTGGGGCTGGGAACCCTGCACCATTGCAGATGTGAAGGCATACAAGCCAGAAAACAAGAGTATCGTTTCCGGTCAGGTGCTTCAGTGTCCCTATCCCTTTGATAAGGCGCGACTGGTAGTCCGCGAGATGGCGGATTCGCTGGCACTGGATCTGGTAGATAAAGGACTGGTCACCAACCAGCTGGTGTTGACTGTAGGCTATGACATTGAAAATCTGGCACCCACCCGAGGGGGCGCAGCGTATGCCGGAGAAACCACCACGGACCGTTACGGACGAAAGATTCCCAAGCACGCTGTAGGGACAGAAAATTTCTCCTATACATCTTCGGCAAACGATCTACTGGAAACAATCACCGCTCTCTATGATCGAATCGTGGACAAGGCGTTGCTGGTTCGTCGTCTCAGTATCAGCGCAAATCGTCTACTTCATGAAGAAAAAGTACCCAAGCAGGACGAGGTGGAGCAGTTGGATCTCTTCACTGACTATGCGGCAAAGGAAAAGCAAAAGGCAGAAAACGCAGCTGAACACGCTCGGGAGAGAAAGATTCAGGAAACCATACTGGGGATCAAAAAGAAGTTTGGTAAGAACGCTATCCTCAAAGGTTTGAACCTGGAAGATGGGGCCACAGCCAGAGAGAGAAATCAGACGATTGGAGGACATCAGGCATGAGCGGTCCCTATGATGATATTATTTCGCTGCCGCATCCTACCTCTTCCAGACATCCGAGAATGCCTATCTCAGACCGAGCGGCCCAGTTTTCTCCCTTTGCGGCTCTTGCCGGTCACAGCGCAGCTCTTGCCGAAACGGCGAGGCTGACGGACCGACAAATTGAATTAAGCGATGATGATAAGGCAGTGCTTGATCAAAAGCAGCGCATCTTATTGGAGCATATCAAAGAATGTCCGGAGATTACCGTAACATGGTTCCGACCAGATGAGAAAAAGGATGGTGGTCAATATATAACAACTACTGGACGCCTGAGAAGAATAGATGAATTCAACCAGGTACTGATTCTGGTAGATGATATAAAAATACCGCTGACCCATGTGGTCGATTTGGACAGCGAAAAACTTCCGGATATGAACCAGATGGAATGGTGATCCACAAAGAGCCGGCTATCGATAAGATAGCCGGCTCTTTTTATGAAAGTAGAATCTCACAGGGCCGCTCATCGGTCCTGATGGGTGGCCTTCTATACAAGGAGGCTTTAGCATGAATAAACCGCTCAAAAGCGATACCCCAAAAGCAGAAATGAAAATCAATGTACAAGGTTATAAGGTTACACTTTGTTTTGCGGAACGGCCAAACCTGGAAGCGGCTGCCTTTGTAAAGCAATCACTTCTGAGTTCCTATGCAATGCTTCAAAAATAGATCAGGTTGCAAGGCACATTTCTCTCCGAAAACCGATGAATTCCCTGGCAATTCTGGCCGTTGTGTGAGATAATGGGTACGGCGAAAAAAGCCAGGAACCTTGAAAATCGAATAGGATGAATTGAGTGTTCGCCCTCTCACACAAAACAAAATGAGAGGACGGATATCAAAATGGCTGAAAGAGTTTATTGTTTGTACAGAGTTTCCACCAGTAAGCAGGTCGATCATGATGATCAGAATCAGGCGGACATCCCCATGCAAAGAAAAGCCTGCCATGACTTCGCAGATAAGATGGGTTGGATTATCGTAGGTGAAGAAAAAGAAACCGGCGTATCCGGCTACAAGGTCAGCGCCGATGATCGGGACAAGCTACAACTTATCAAGAAGTATGCAGAGCAGGGAAAATTCGATATCCTGCTCGTATTCATGTTCGACCGTCTGGGTCGTAAATCGGATGAAACTCCCTTTGTTGTAGAGTGGTTCGCCAAAAAGGGAGTCCGCGTTTGGAGCGTGAAAGAAGGCGAGCAGAGGTTTGAATCCCACACGGATCGCCTGACCAATTACATTCGCTTCTGGCAGGCTGATGGTGAGAGCCAGAAAACCTCAATGCGTACCAAAACAGCCCTTGGGCAGATGGTTGAAGAAGGACGGTTCCGAGGCGGAAACGCACCATACGGATACCGGCTGGAAAAGAGCGGCATCCTCAACAAGCGCAAGCACGAGGTATATATGCTGGTCATCGATGAGGATGAGGCCAGAGTCGTCCGAATGATGTTTGATCTCTGTGTTTCGTCCGGATATGGCAGATGGCGCCTCGCTAACTTCCTCAACGATCATGGCATCAAGAATCGAAAGGGACAAAACTGGCATGATGCCAGTGTGGGAGGTATCCTACATAACCCACTTTATAAAGGAATCCTTCGAAGCGGCGAAACCTATGCTGGTCCCTTTGATGAGCTTCAAATCATTGCCCCGGACCACTTTGATCTGGCACAGAAGTTGATGCTGGAGCGAACCAATGAGCGAAAAGAGCATCGAACAGTGCCGCTGAATACGACAGGACAGTCCCTGCTCTCCGGAAATATCTTTTGTGGACACTGCGGAGGCCGCTTGGTACTTACCACGAACGGGAAAACGGTCCGTCGAGCGGATGGAACAGCGGTTTACAAAAAGCGCATTCGCTATGTGTGCTACAATAAGACACGGCGTCGTCAGGAGTGTACCGGACAGACCGGATATACGATGCATATCGTGGACGGGATTGTTACGGAGGTACTTCATCAGGTCTTCAACAAGATGCAAGGCGCTTCCGGTGATATGATCGTGGGAAGTGCGGTTCAAAAGCAGATGGCTATGATCCGCTCGGAACTGCAGCGAGCCAGAGCTGAAAACACCAAGGCCAATAAGGAATACGAATCCCTTAAAGCTGAGGTACTGAAAGCGATTCAGGGTAAAAGCGCACTGCCGCAAGATGTTCTATCTGAGATGCTGGAGGACGCCCGTCAAAAAGTGCTATCCAGCAGTGAACGCATCACGGAACTTACAGCGGAGTTGAACGATGGAAACTCTAAAATCGAGGAGATGAAGGCTGAGTTCAATCAGATCGTGTCCTGGTCCAAGATTTTTGATGATAGTCCTATGGAAGTCAAAAAGATGATTTGTGGCTACATCATCAAAAAAGTCTCGGTCTGCAAGGACTACGATATCAAGATTGAATTCAACATCAATGTGGAGCAGTTCCTTAACGGTATCGATGGAGTTTCCGAATGTGATACAAGTGAGCTGTCCATAGCACAATAAGCCCTCGCCCATGTCACACCAGTGGCATGGGGTACATATCCTAAGAGATATGGCCAGTTGACAACATAAATCCTCCATGTTAATATAAGTGAGCAAATTGAATTGTTGCGCGGGTGTGGAGATGAGCGCTGTCCCAAACTATCAGGGGGTGTGCCTACCAGATGGTTCGGGAGAGCGCTTGAATGGCATTCAAGAGGTCAGCGGTTCGATCCCGCTTATCTCCACCACGAAGAATCCCGGAAAGTACTGAAGTATCAGTGCTTTCCGGGATTTTTTCTTTTTAAATCAAAGCAGCAAAAATATAGCTGAATTCAGGAAAATCCAGTTCTATTACACACTCTGTTGCACACTCTGCTTTTCAAGGTTACAGGGCATCCGTGATCTTCCGAAGGTCATTTAGATCCACGTCCTGATAATAGCGCGTCATGGAGATGTCGGTGTGCCCGATCAGCTCCAGCATATCCTTGTCCGGCGTTTTGATGCGCTTGGCGAGCGTGGCGAATGTGCTCGACCGGATGCAGGAGCTGCAGAAGCTCTGGGACGATGCGCTGGTGGACGCGGCGAAGGCAAACGCTGCAAAAGAAAACACCGCCGAGGATGGCGGCGTGCAGGAGCAGGCGCGCAGGAAGTACTGGCGGCCGGAGCTGAACGAGGACGAATGGAATCTTCTGAACCGGCGAATGGAAAAAGAACTCGCCAGCGGCAAACAATATCTTGACGAATCCACAAAGTGGCTGTACGCTGAAGAAAAAGGTGTGAAGGTGTTCGCCTTGTACGGGGTGGGAGATGGTACTGAGGCGACCACACTGTATGCGGCCGGCGGAAAACAAGCCGCGCTGCAGAAGGCGAATATTGCAGAATATGTTGAGAGGAGCAGAGAATATGACAGAGATGGACGATCTGTTGATTCGTGGGTTGAGTTGCTTCGGCGTAAGAAAGGGAGCAGGGGCAGAAATCTATCTCAGGGTCAAGGGCCAACCGGAGCTTCAGGAACGGCTCATGGACTATATGGCGGATCACCGCGAGGCAACGGC
>ENA-UAOY01000214-UAOY01000214.1-human-gut-metagenome-genome-assembly--contig:-NODE-214-length-32866-cov-11.929780_pt1 | contig 32866 bp, 32 predicted proteins | sample MGYA00243477_ERZ654571 | MGnify/ENA primary metagenome ERZ654571 (study PRJEB26926, sample SAMN06164761) | human gut metagenome | biome: ENVO:00009003; feature: ENVO:2100002; material: ENVO:00002003...
TAGCACAATACGCATTGACAGGCTATGACCAGCCGATAGGCATCAGCGATTACCAACTGAGCAAGGCTATACCTGAAAACTTAAAATCGGCTCTGCCAAGTATAGAAGAAGTGGAAGAAGAACTGGCTTCCTTTCTTGATAAAGACAAAAATCCATAAACCCAAGATATATGGCAGGAGAAATACTGATTATGATTCCCCAATACGGTGAACTCAACCGAATATACAGTGACTTTATTGTAAGCCATACTTTTTCTTTTGACAAGCAGAAATTCATCACGAACTTCTACAAGCAATACAATGACACAAAAGCTTTTGAAGCCGCTATCCTTGAATTGGTACTTGACAAGCAGAAAGAACAGTACACTCTGATTCTCGACAGTCTAAGAGCCGAGATAGAGAAAAACATGATGCTTTACGAAAAATATCCATTGCTTGATGATGAGATAATTTCTCGTGTGTGCTACCATTTCGCTGATAGATATAATATTGATATAGAGGAACAACTGGAGGTTACACAAAGACTAAACAAGCCTTTGAACGAGGCATATAACAGATATGATTCTATTGGTTACAGGGAACATACGGCAGAAGAAGAAAAGCAAGCCGAAAAGGAATATGAACGCTGCAAGGCTGAATATGAGAAAGAAAAAGAAGAACTGAACAGGCTTTATGAATTGCAAAAGCAAGCAAGAAAAGAGGCTTTCCAATATATAGAGAACTGCTGCGGAGATATTTATAAATTGAGTTTCCATTTTATGGAAATATTAGCAAAATATATTCCCGTAGCTAAAGATAAACCGGAAGAGCTAACCAAGCCAAGCGAACCCGATATGCAAGAAGAAGCACCCAAAGAGGAACAACACGAATATTTCGACATGGAGTTGCTTTCGCACGTTTACACGACCTGCGTAGGAGAACAATTCGAGAATATTTCCGAATATGATTTCTATGCTTGTATGAATCTGCACCCCGGCAAATGCAAGCTGAAAATAAAAACGAGAGAGAAAATACGTGTCTGCTACCTGATATTCCTGATGGGTGAACAACTGCCCAAACTTGACAGGGAGAATTGGAAAAAGAATATCCTCAAAATGCTGGATATTGAAGAGAACTATTACAAGTCAAAATACAAGGAACCTGTTTCCGATTTCCCAAGTGACAGCAACCAGAAGTTCGCCAAAGAAATGGACGCAATATTCCGATAATCCGTGATATACCCTGACATATTACGAAATAACCACTTTTACCACTCAAATTATTTTTTGAGTGGTATTTTTATTGTCTGATATTCAAAGAAATAATAAAATATTCCATTTGCACTAACCACATCCTTACCACTTACAAACCTACCTAATTTTGCATCGTTCGAGAACAGAAATAACAGCCAGTGCGCAGGGCTGACTGTTAAACGACTAAATAGATTAGACGATGACAAATCTTCAAGAGTTATTATCAAAACCCGTCTGGCAGATGACAGGCGAAGAGTTCATATTCTTAAGCAAGCACGCTTCCGGTCAAACGGAAATGCAGCCACAGCCCGTTACGGACACAGAAAGGAAGTATGTGTACGGAATACTAGGCATTGCCAAACTGTTCGGGTGCAGCCTGCCCACCGCCAACCGCATCAAGAAAAGCGGAAAGATTGACAAGGCAATCACCCAGATAGGACGCAAGATTATCGTAGATGTGGAGCTTGCCCTTGAACTGGCCGGGAAGAAAACAGGAGGACGAAAATAACGGAAGGCATGGCTATGGACTATATTAAAGAGACTAAGGACATATCGGCAGAAGAAGCCATTATCCTTTGGCAAGCCTCACGTTTGAGCCTGTCGAAAAGTTATGAGAAAGCACCTGAAATCCTCAAAGTACATGGTTCTGTCATTGGGACATTGGGCAATTTCAGCGCATCCATCGGCAAAGCCAAAAGTAAAAAGACATTCAATGTATCGACTATCGTAGCCGCCGCATTGAAGAACGGCACAGTGTTGCGGTATGTGGCGGAACTGCCGGAAGATAAGCGGAAAGTGCTTTATGTTGATACAGAGCAAAGCCCTTACCATTGCCTGAAAGTCATGACACGCATTTTGCGGATGGCCGGCTTGCCAGATGACAGGGACAATGAGAACCTTGAATTTCTCGCTTTGAGAAAATACACGCCTGAGCAACGTATCAGGATTGTAGAACAGGCTATCTACAACACTCCCGACATTGGTCTTGTAATCATAGACGGCATCCGTGATATGGTGTACGACATCAACAGCCCCGGTGAATCCACACGCATCATATCCAAACTGATGCAGTGGACGGACGACAGGCAGATACACATCCATACGATACTGCATCAGAACAAGGGGGATGAGAATGCGAGAGGGCATATCGGTACGGAGTTGAACAACAAGGCGGAAACCGTATTGCAGGTAGAAAAGGACAAGGGCAACGGTGACATCAGCCATGTTTCAGCCATTCACATACGAGCAATGGACTTTGAGCCTTTTGCGTTCCGCATCAACAACAAAGCCCTTCCCGAACTTATAGAAGGTTACAAACCCGAAACAAAGAAACCGGGAAGACCCGAAGAAGAGAAGTTCGACCCTTACAGGCATATCACCGAGCAGCAGCACCGCATCGCATTGGAAGCCGCATTCGGTCTGAAAGAGGAATATGGTTACAAGGAACTGGAAGATGCTTTAATCAAGACCTATATGTCCGTGGGTGTAAAACTGAACCATAAAAAGGCGGTATCGCTCATCACCATGCTCCGCAACAAGCGGATGATAGTGCAGGAGAACGGCAGGAAATACACCTTCATGCCCGACTTCCACTATTAGCCCATTTCCCTGCAATCACTTCACTTTATTCTCGGGGTGTATATATTAGGAATATAGTGAAGTGATTCTGAAATGGGATTAAATCACTTCACTTTATTACCGTATCCTATATATACGAGAATTTAGTGAAGTGATTATAGACCGTACTTCCTAAAAAGGTACGGGCGAAAAGAAAAACAAATCAATTTACCAACTACTAAAACAATCATTTTATGGATATACAGACAGCCAAGCAAATCAGGATAGCGGATTATCTGCACAGTTTGGGTTATTCACCAGTAAAACAACAAGGTATCAACCTTTGGTACAAATCCCCATTTAGAGAAGAGACTGAAGCATCGTTCAAAGTGAATACCGAACGAGAACAATGGTATGACTTCGGTTTAGGTAAAGGTGGTGGCATCATTGAACTGGCTGCACACCTGTATGCTACCGACCATGTACCTTACATCTTGAAACGGATAGCGGAACAGACACCATATGTGCGCCCGGTATCTTTCTCTTTTGGCAAGCAAAACTCTTCCGAGCCGAGCTTCCAACATCTGGAGATTGTTCCGCTGTCATCTCCTGCCCTGCTTGCCTACTTGCAAGGTAGAGGAATAAATACAGAACTGGCGAAAAGAGAATGTAGTGAAGCCCGTTTCACCCACAACGGCAAGCGGTACTTTGCCATCGCCTTTCCCAATGTATCGGATGGATATGAAATCCGCAACCGCTATTTCAAGGGCTGTATCGCCCCAAAGGAAATCTCCCACATCAGACAATCAGGGAAAGCGAGGAATACCTGTTATGTATTCGAGGGGTTCATGGATTACCTCTCCTTTTTGACATTGAGACAGGAGAGCTGCCCGAATTATCCGGAGTTGGACGGGCAGGACTACATTGTATTGAATTCCGTATCGAATATAAACAAGGTTCTCTATCCGTTGGGCAATTACGAACGCATTCACTGCTTTTTCGACAACGACCATGCAGGCATGGAAGCACTCCGGCAAATCCGCAAGGAATACGGCAGAGACAGATACATCCGTGACGCTTCGCAGACTTACAACGGATGCAAGGACTTGAACGAATACTTACAGAAACAGGCTGAGAGAAAAGGGCAAGTCCAATCCGTCAAAGGGGTGCGCAGCCAGTCACCGAAAAAGAAAAACGGCTTTCGGTTATAGCCCACTATAACTACACGCTCCGCTTTCGTAGTTGTGGGCTCTCCCGAGGGGATTAGGGCTTTGCCCTAATGACCCACTCAGGGCGTTTCACCCCTGAGAACCCCGAGCAAAGAGTGACCCTCTCTTTGCAATCTCCGCTTATGGGCTGCACCCCTAAGAACCCCTCTTGCGGTCATGAGCGGATGACAATAAACAAATCAATCTATAACCCAAATCCAATTTTAAAACGATGGCAACAATATCAAGCATTCACATCAAGCCTTGCAATATCACGTCAAGCGGGGCACACAATCGAAGGACTGTCGAATATATGCGCAACATCGGAGAATCCAAAATCTATGTTGTGTCCGAACTTTCCGGCGACAACGAGCAGTGGATAAACCCCGGCTTCGGCAATTCTGATTTGCAAGTGCACTATGATAACATCAAAAAGATGGTCAAGGAAAAGACAGGTCGTGCCATGCAGGAGAAAGAGCGTGAACGCAAGGGAAAGAATGGAAAGATTATCAAGGTGGCAGGATGCTCTCCCATTCGTGAGGGAGTGTTACTTATCAAGCCTGATACAACTTTGGAGGAAGTACGCAAATTTGGTGAGATGTGCAGGCAACGCTGGGGCATCACACCGCTTCAAATCTTTCTGCACAAGGACGAGGGGCATTGGCTGAACGGACAACCGGATGCAGCAGACAAGGAGAGTTTTCAAGTCGGGGACAGATGGTTCAAACCGAATTATCACGCCCATATTGTTTTCGACTGGATGAACCATGATACAGGAAAGAGCTGCAAACTCAATGACGGTGACATGATGGAGATGCAGACTTTGGCATCCGACATTCTCCTGATGGAACGTGGACAATCCAAAACAGTTACCGACAAAGAACATTTGGAGCGCAACGACTTCATTATAGAGAAACAGAAAGCCGAACTGCAACGCATAGATACGGAAAAGAGACATAAGGAGCAACAGATAAGTCTTGCCGAACAGGAACTTAAACAGGTGAAATCTGAAATACGTACCGATAAGCTCAGAAGTGTAGCCACCGATGCTGCCACTGCCATAGCAAGCGGTGTCGGTTCTCTTTTCGGCAGCGGAAAACTGAAAGAGCTGGAGCATAGCAATGTGGAATTGCATCAAGAAATTGCCAAACGGGACAAAAGCATTGATGATTTAAAAGTTCAGATGCAACATATGCAGGAACAGCATGGCAAACAGATTCGTAATCTTCAAGGAATACATAATCAAGAGCTTGAAACTAAAGACAAGGAAATATCCCGATTGAACACCATTCTTGAAAAGGCATTCAACTGGTTTCCATTGCTCAAAGAAATGCTGAGAATGGAAAAACTATGCTATGCCATCGGATTTACCAAGGATATGGTAAACAGTCTTTTGACGAAGAAAGAGGCTATCAGATGCAATGGGAAAATCTATTCCGAAGAGCATAGGCGAAGGTTTGAAATCAAAAATGATGTATTCAAGGTAGAGAAGAATCCGACCGATGATAGCAAATTGATACTGACCATAAACAGACAACCGATAAGCGAATGGTTCAAGGAACAAGTGGAGAAATTACGGCAAGGTTTAGGCAACACTACAGAAGAACCAAGAAAAAGTAGAGGATTCAAATTATAATTTTTGCTCTCTATAATGCAAAACATCAACAAAATAACTATTTTTGTATCCGGATTGAGGCAACTCTTTCCAAGACATATTAGAAAATAAAGAAGCGTTATGCTCGTCTTATAGTTGAAAACCTAGGAAATTTTCAAATGGACAAAGATAGCATAGTGGTTCTCACGTTATAGCGTGGGCTGCTATTCTTACATCTTGTTCATTGGGTTTTCCTAGGACCTTCAACTAAGACGTAATTTTGCAGTGCCACGCTTTTGCAAATTTATGATGTCAGATAAGACAATTTTTGTCTGAGGAATGGAGCTATTTTGTAACCGAATAATAAAAACACTATGGGAAAACTTGAAAAATGCCTATACATCATAGAGCTTCTGTCGCGTGGGAAGCCGATGTCGCTCAAGGAAATCAACCATCATTGGGAGTATTCTTCTCTCTATGATGGAGAAATCATACCCAAAACATTTGGACGATACAAGGAGTATGTGTCCAATGTATTTGCCATTGACATAGAATATGATACAGCTGCAAGGAAGTATTACATCTCCAATTTTGACTATATAAAGAACAACTCACTTTACAAGTATCTGCTTTCTGCCTTCCACGTGCAAGGGCTTTCCGAACTAGCAATGAAGCATCGCAGAGAGTTGATCTTGGAAGAAGTGCCCAGCGGTGTGGAGCATCTGCATGTTATCCTCGAAGCCATTGACCGCAAGGTAGTGGTGGAGTTCGACTATCACTCTTTCAACCGGCAGGCAGTAAAGCATCACGAATGTATTCCTTGCTTTCTTAAAACATGGGAGCAACGCTGGTATCTCATTGCCGAACCGCTGAATCGTAAGAATCCCTCGGTTTATGCACTGGAGCGCATCAGTAACTTGCAACTGACGGAACAACAACTTTCACCTTCACCACATATCAATCCGCAAAGCTACTTTGAAGGTTGTTATGGCGTGAATCATGAGGACTGCAACCCTGTACCTATTAAAATAAAGGTGTATGGCAGTCAAGTGGATTACGTCAGGGCACGACCTATTCATGCTTCACAAGAAGAAGTGGAGCAAGGAGATGGCTGGAGTGTATTCAGTTACTGGCTTCGCCCGAGCTATAACTTTTATCAGATGCTATTGTGGCATAGGGAGAAGGTGGAGGTGATGGAGCCGGAAGAGGTTAGAGGGGAGATGAAGAAGATTGTAAATCAAATATCAAAACAATATTAAATGTATTATACCTATGGAACTGGAAAATAAGAATGATATTATCAGATCTGATGTCGAAATAGAACATGAAGATTTATCTCTTGAATCTTTTGATGAAATACTCTCAGAGCAGGAAGAATTATTAGTAGCACAAATAGATGAACTTCAAAAACAAATAGATGATAGTCATGATTTGATGTTCGATTTAATGGAGGCCACCAAAAAGGGAGCTATAGATTACGTTGATGCAATGACGGATACTGGAGATACTTTCAGTAAAGCTAAAGATCCTTATGCCGTTAAATCATTAAATGATATTGAAATAGACAAACGCAGTAAACCTGCTGATGTTGAGTCTAATGCTAATTGGCAAACTAGAAAGATGAGTGATGCCAAATCAAACCCTTTTGACCGAAATGTTTTGGAAAACACCAATGGGATGTCAGTGGCAGGAAAAGCCAAATTTGAAAAATATAAAGAAGCATACAATCAGCGTTTAAAGACGAACACTATTACTTCTAATGGAAAAGATAATTCTATTAAAACTAGCGATTCAATACAAAATTTTGAGTCTTTGTCTGGTTTAAGGAACTACCGTGTTGGTCCAATCATTCCAATGCCTGATATTGAAACTATCAAAGAGGGTTATAAAACTGCCGTAGCTGAAGGCAAAACATATAGTGCTTCTGGTTATATAAGAAAACAAAACTTTGATGCTTTTGATGACGCTTTAATGGATAAATTTGGTTTTTCATCAAGAACGGAAGCTAAGCAGTGGCGCAAGAGCAACCATCTGACTATTCATGAAACAGGTGATGGTATGTATTTAGTTCCTACTGATGTTCACGATTCTGCTTCACATAAAGGTTACTGCTCTAAGTTAGCAGATATTCTGAAAGGTAAAGAAGGTGCAGAAAATGCAATGGAGCAATATATACGTGATGAAAAAATCGCATATGTAAAACATGAAGCTAAAATTCGTGGATGGAGAGCCGCTAAAGGTACCGGTATGGCTGCAGCAAAAGATTTGATGAAGCACGTTATTGTAAACTTAGTTACTTCATTTTATAAAGAAAGAAAACAGATAAAGGAACAGGGCCTCCTGAACTATGTCAAAACCGTCTTATCTACTTGCTGGAAAAAGGTTAAAACAAAAGCCATGAATATGATCAAAAATATTGGTGCGAATATTACAGGTGCAATTGGTACTGAATTATTAAATGCAATCAATGATTTTTTCACAGGCACTTTTAAACGCTTATTCAGCGTCATTCGTCAAATGTTTGGATCTATCAAGAATGCTTTTAGAATTCTGTGTAGTAAGGAATATTCTTGGCAAGAAAAAGTGTTCGAAGCTGCAAAAGTGCTATCTGCAGGAGCTGTAGCGATTTTAGGATTTTCTTTGAATGAAATTATTGAAAAGGGGCTATTACATATTCCAGGAATGCCCCCTTCTATCGCATCTTTTATTGCAGAATGTTTAGCAGGCTTGTCTGCTGGTATATTCTCAAATATAGTTCTTATGCTTTTTGATCATACAAAGGCATCTTTAAAGGTAAGAGACGTACAATTACAGCTTTCTTTGCAGCGTTCTCAATCAATCTTTATTGATAATTTAAGAATTGATGTGGCAGTTCTAAAATCAAGTAGGGATGTATGTGGTACATATCAATTCTTTGGAAATGTTGTTGGTGAAATCAAGAATACTCGCGATAATATCATAGCTACAAAGAAGAGAATAAATGAAACAAACATTCGTACTGCGAAATTATTATCCGAGAGTAATTCTGTTGTTAAATTGCTAAAAGGAATAGGAAACGATGAAGACTTCTAATAACGAAATTAAAATTATATCACCAGGAATGGAAAGGAGAAAATTAACAAATAAGATACACCTTCTAGATGAAAATAAATTCATTGCACTTAGTAAAAAGATAGATAGTAGCTTTAATGTGGTTCAAGAGAAATACAAAGAACTTGACAAAGTTGCTTCACCGGTAGTGGAGAATGAATATTTATGGGGATTGATTAAAACTACAGATGTAGAGAAATCATTAGATGGTCTTTTGAAAGTTATTCAAGAATTGGCAAAATGCACATTGGGTGCATTTCAAGCTAATGGTAAAAACTTAGAAGCGATTCTTGAATTAATGAAAATATCAGTTTCAATTGAAAATGATTTGTATAGACAACTGGAAGATAGTGATTGTTCAAAAGAGAATATTGCCAATTTATTACATGATCTCTGTTCTCAATATAATATTGACAGTCATGCTATCGAAGTTCTCTTTGAGCAATCATTTAATAGAACAATTACTCTGAGGACAAGAATCAATAACTTACGAGAAGAATTTTTTGAACGCATCTCAAAAAATGAGGAGAAATTCGATCATTTCGATGAAACTATACAAAAAAAAGAAGAAGAATTTACTTCTTGCTTTGATAGTAAAACTGCAGAATACAAAAAACAGCTAGAGATTAGTATCAAAGAGTGTTTGTCTGTTATCGATAAATACCAAAAAGAGCTAAATGCAACCAAGAATTCATATAAGCAAGAAATTGAAACTTTGAAGTACTTCCTAATGGAATCCATTAAACAACATAATGTTGAGGTTTCAAAGCAGCATGATACAAAGTTTAAACAATATGAAAGAGAGAATACGGTATTAAAAAATCAGATGTATATGCTAACTCAAGACGTTTCAAAATTTCAGAATCGTTCAACATGGACTTTGGGCATTTCTATAATAGCAACAATAGTTGCTGCTATAAGTTTTGCTGTTTGAAACCATTTTATTAACATAGCATTATTCTTAAGGACATGAAAACGGAGAACATTGCAGATAAGATACTGGACGAAATACTGGAGCTACTATCTAGTGAAGATTGTCAAAAGCAAAAAATCGGCTTTGAGTCATTGCGGATGACAGCCGCTTTTAGTGCTACTGTTGGCCAAATGGATGCCGTCTATTATGAAGGAATATGTTATAAAGAAGGAATTGGAACACATCAAAGCGACGAACGAGCTTTTGAACGTTTTGAAAAGGCCGCAAATGCGATTCCAGAAGCCATGTATGAACTTGGTCTGTGCTATGTTCATGGCGAAGGTACTGAGCTGGATATAGACAAAGCCGTTGAGTGTTTCAACGATGCTGCACATCGCGGAGTTCCTGAAGCCCAGTATAAATTAGGTGTTTGCTATCGACGTGGTGAAGGTGTTGAACAAGATATAAAGACAGCACTATACTGGTATGAAAAAGCTGCCAACCAAGGGTATTTGAGAGCCTACCATAACATAGGTATTATCTATCAACATGGTCTTGGAGGAATACCTACAGATTATAACAAAGCTTTTAATTACTTCATGAAGGCAGCAAATGAGGAAAGCACTGAATCATACTTCTGTATCGGCAATTGTTATCTAAATGGATTGGGGGGGGTGAAAAAGACGAAAAGGAAGCAGCTCGCTGGTTTCTAAAAGCAGCAGAACTGGGAGAGCCAGACTCTATGTTCCATTTGGCTTGGATGTATCAAGAAGGTATCGGAGTTGAACAGAACAGTGAATTATCTACAGAATATCTCTATAAGGCAGCAGAAGCCAGATGGGAACCTGCTATTAGAATTATAAAAGGAGAAGATTAACTGTAAAATTCTATTTTAACCAAACAATTCGGACACTTTTTGTCCCCCTTCCTATCTTACTTTGCAATACAAAACGATAAAAGGCGTAGTATTATGAAGAAAGATAGGGATTTGTCATTATTTGCCGACAATAGAAGAATTATTATTATAAGAAGTATAAACAACCATTAAAGAAAGGAGAATCAATTATGCTTAGAGGTACATCTATTTTTATTTGTGACAATTGTGGACATATATTCAAAGCTTTGGATATAGAATATAATTGTACGGCACTCAGTGCTCCGCAGAAATGCCCGAAATGCGGTAGCTATCATACGATGCCGATGAATGATTTAGATTTTCCCGGCAAGACTATCTATGAAGGAATCTGGGAAACACAAGATAAGACTGGTAATCATAATGTCACTTGCTACTATCCAAGTGACATACTTGCGAAGAGTCTGAAAGAGTGTGAAGAGTGAAACAGCCGAGACCACACGAAGGAATTCAAGAAGAAATTAAAAAATGGTTGCTTAAATTACAAGGAGAAGTCAATTGAAGATTTAGATAATCTCTTAGAATATTTAAAACAATGAGAGCATTTATACAGTGCGATTTTACCGGACATCCATACAATCCTAATGCGTTTGTGGCATTCAGCGGTTTGAAGGGGTACGAATGTTCTTTTTTCAGAGATATGAAGAACTCATTGCGAACAGTCATCTTAAAGAAGACCTCAGCATCATCAAACGAAGATTACAAGGTTTAAGGATTGAATGTACCGAAATAGACTATCCGCAAGAAAAATACATTCCGGTAACCAAAGCATAATACCAAAGGCTTAAATAATACAAAAACACCCAATTTTACATTCTTGGGTGTAAAACTGGGTGTTTGCTTTGTTATTTACTGATTTTCAGTATTTATTGCGGAGAGACAGGGATTCGAACCCCGGGTACCTCGCAGTACAACGGTTTTCAAGACCGCCGCAATCGACCACTCTGCCACCTCTCCAAGACTTCTTTTCAGAAGTGCTTTCCGTTGAAAGCGTTGCAAAGGTACGACTTTATTTTAAATAAGCAAATAGTTTACCAGTTTTTTTGCTATAAAATTTTCAAATCGTATTTTTGCATACGAATAATAAACGAAAGAAATAAATCATGATATACCCTCAGAATTTCGAACAGAAAATAGGTTTCGATTCCATCCGTCATTTACTAAAAGAGAAATGTCTCAGCACATTAGGTCAAGAAAGAGTAGATGAAATGAACTTCTCAGAATCCTTTAAGGATATTAATGAATGGCTGGAACAGGTGATGGAATTCATACGCATCATACAAGAGGAAGACAGTTTTCCCGACCAATATTTTTTTGATGTACGCCCATCACTAAAACGTATCCGCGTAGAAGGTATGTATTTGGATGAGCAAGAACTGTTTGATTTACGCCGTTCTTTAGAAACAATTCGTGATATCATCCATTTTCTGACACTGACCCCGAATGACGAAGAACAAGAAAAAGAAAACTCCCCCTACCCTGCCCTACAAAAACTGGCAGGAGATATTATCGTGTTTCCTCAACTCATTACGCGTATTAACAACATCTTAGACAAATTCGGAAAAATCAAAGACAACGCTTCTTCCGAATTATTACGCATCCGCAGAGAGTTGGCCTCGACAGCCGGAAGCATATCACGCAGTTTGAATGCAATTCTACGCAACGCTCAAGCAGAAGGTTATGTTGATAAAGATGTAACTCCTACCATGCGTGACGGAAGACTCGTCATCCCTGTCGCACCGGGATTAAAACGGAAAATCAAGGGAATTGTACACGATGAATCATCCACTGGCAAAACAGTTTTCATAGAACCGGCCGAAGTAGTGGAAGCAAACAATAGAATACGGGAATTGGAAGGAGAAGAACGCCGGGAAATCATCCGTATCCTGACAGATTTCTCTATCATAGTCCGTCCACAGGTCCCCGCCATCCTCCAGTCATACGAGTTTTTGGCAGAAATTGATTTTATCCGTGCCAAAGCCCATTTTTCAATTCAGACGAACGCCACCAAACCATCATTGGAAGACAAACAGATTTTGGATTGGACCATGGCCATACACCCACTATTACAACTCTCGCTGGCCAAGCATAATAAAAAGGTTGTTCCTCTAGATATAGAACTAACTCAAAATCAACGTATCCTAATTATATCCGGACCGAATGCCGGAGGTAAATCCGTTTGTCTGAAGACTGTGGGATTACTACAATATATGTTACAATGTGGTATGCCGGTTCCGATGCATGAACGTAGCCATGCCGGATTATTCGGCAGTATCTTTATAGACATAGGTGACGAACAAAGTATCGAAGACGATCTGAGTACCTACTCCTCACACCTTACCAACATGAAAACAATGATGAAAAGCTGTAACGAACGCAGCCTTATCCTCATTGATGAATTCGGCGGAGGTACAGAACCACAAATTGGAGGAGCCATAGCTGAAGCTGTGTTGAAACGTTTCAATGAAAAGGGCACATTCGGCGTTATCACTACTCATTATCAAAATTTGAAACATTTTGCCGAAGATCACGAAGGAGTGGTTAATGGCGCCATGTTATATGACAGGCATTTAATGCAAGCTTTATTCCAATTACAAATAGGAAATCCGGGAAGTTCATTTGCAGTAGAAATAGCTAGGAAAATAGGTTTACCGGAAGAAGTAATAGTCGACGCATCCGAAATTGTAGGGAGTGAATATATCAATGCTGATAAATATCTACAAGATATCGTACGTGACAAACGTTATTGGGAAACCAAGCGTCAGAACATCCGCAAACGAGAAAAACAGATGGAAGAAACCATCGCCAAATACGAAGAAGAACTACAGGAACTGGAGAAAAGTCGTAAAGAGATTTTGCGAAAGGCCAAAGAAGATGCGGAAAAATTGTTACAGGAATCAAATGCCCGAATTGAAAATACCATCCGTATCATCAAGGAAGCACAAGCCGACAAAGAACGTACACAATCGGCACGTCAGGAACTGACTGATTTTAAAAATCAGATAGAAGATATCGAGAAAAAGAACAAGGAAGATGAAATCATCCGGAAAATGGAAAAACTCCGTGAAAAACAAGAGCGGAAAAAAAACAAAAAGGATAAAGCCAAGGCGGAATCTTCCCAACTGTCAATACCCAAAGAACAGCCTATCACTGTAGGTAGTACTGTAAAGATCAAAGGTCAATCCAGTGTCGGAGAAGTACTAGGAATTAATGGCAAAAATGCAATAGTTATGTTCGGAATGATAAAAACCAATGTAAAACTGGATAAGCTGGAACGTAGCACACCAATACAGCCCACCCAGAAAACAATGGTAAAAAGTACCTTCGTCAGCAGTGAAACACAAGATCGGGTATATGAAAAGAAACTAAATTTCAAACAAGATATTGATGTACGCGGTATGCGTGGCGATGAAGCTATACAGGCAGTAACTTATTTTATCGATGATGCCATACTATTGGGAATAGACCGTGTACGTATCCTTCACGGAACAGGTACAGGCATACTACGCACCCTGATTCGCAGCTATTTGGGAAGTGTTCCAGGAGTAGCACACTATCAAGACGAACACGTACAATTTGGTGGGGCAGGTATTACTGTAGTAGACTTAAAATAAACACATAGCGGATTTGCAAATTTGAGCAAAGCGTAGCGAATTAGCTGAAATAGCGTTCGTTACGCTATATTTTTCTCTTGGCGAAAAGCCAAAGAAAACCACGATACAGCCAAACGGTGCAGAAGTTCAGTTACCACCTCATTACCCCCGTAACGGGTACGGATTTCTTGCTAAATGGTTCTTTTTCTGCGATTTGCGTAATTCTACATAGCTGTCGGTAACTCACTATAAACTAATTTTGTAACCCCAAAAAGGAGTGAGTTATGCGAAGTACATTCAAGGTCTTATTTTACGTGAAGAAAGGCAGCGAGAAGCCCAACGGCAACCTGCCTTTGATGTGCCGCCTTACGGTGGACGGAGAGATTAAACAGTTCAGTTGCAAGATGGACGTTCCCCTGCGGTTGTGGGACGTGAAGAACAACCGTACTTCGGGCAAGAGCGTCGAAGCGCAGAGAATCAACCTCGCGGTGGATAAAATCCGAGTGGAGGTAAACCACCACTACCAAGAACTGATGCAGACGGACGGGTATGTTACCGCCGCCAAGTTGAAAGACGCCTATCTCGGTATCGGCGTCAAGCAGGAAACCTTACTGAAACTCTTCGAGCTGCACAACGCCGAGTTCGCCAAGAAAGTCGGGCACAGCAGGGCGCAGGGGACATTCCGATGCTATCAGACGGTTTGCAGCCATATTCGGGAATTTCTGCCCCATACCTACAAGCGTGAGGATATTCCGCTAAAGGAACTCAACCTCACATTCATCAACGACTTCGAGTATTTCCTGCGCACGAAGAAGAAATGCCGCACCAATACCGTGTGGGGCTACATGATCGTGCTGAAACACATCGTTTCCATAGCGAGGAACGACGGGCGTCTGCCGTTCAATCCCTTTGCAGGGTACATCAACTCGCCCGAAAGCGTCAATAGAGGCTACCTTACCCAAAAGGAGATACAGACGCTCATGGACGCACTGATGAAGAACACCTACCATGAACTTGTACGGGACTTGTTCGTCTTTTCTGTTTTCACGGGTTTGGCGTACTCGGACGTAAAGAACCTCACCGCCGACCGCCTGCAAACATTCTTCGACGGCAACCTATGGATCATCACCCGACGGAAGAAAACCAACACCGAATCGAATATCCGTCTTTTGGACGTTCCCAAACGCATCATCGAGAAGTATAGGGGACTGACAAAGGACGGTTGTGTGTTTCCCGTTCCGAGCAACGGCAGTTATAACAAGATACTCAAAGAGATAGGCAGACAATGCGGCTTCAAGGTGCGGCTGACCTATCATGTAGCCCGGCACACGTTCGCCACGACCACCACGCTGTCAAAGGGCGTACCCATTGAAACGGTGTCCAAGATGCTGGGACACACAAATATAGAAACTACGCAAATTTACGCCCGCATCACCAACAGCAAGATAGGCAGCGATATGCAGGGGCTTGACAAGAAGTTTGTCGGCATCGAGAAAATTTACAAGGAAGTCGCCATGTAATCTTGATTATTGGGAACTGGTCACAATTTGTGACCAGTCCTTACTATTATTCCAACATTACTTAATACCCTAAAATATACGATTATGGACTTGCAGATTATCCAAAACAAGATTTTTGAAGTCAGAGGTTGCCGGGTGATGCTCGATTATCATTTGGCAGAACTCTACCAAGTGGAAACACGAGCCTTGAAGCAGGCGGTCAAGCGCAATATCGAGCGTTTTCCGGGTGACTTTATGTTTGTTCTCACCCAAGAGGAAGCTAACTTGCTGTTATCCATAGGGGTGTCACAAAATGTGATACCCCCTGCTTACAACTTCGGCGTTGCTATGCCTATGGCTTTTACGGAGCAGGGCGTAGCCATGCTTTCTTCGGTTCTCCGCTCCAAAGTAGCCATAGAAGTAAACATTTCAATCATGCGGGCTTTTGTCCTGATGCGCCAAATGGCAATCGGTTACGAGGAACTGTTAAAGCGCATCGAGGAATTGGAGGTAAGCACCGATGCGCAGTTCAACGAACTGTACCAAGCCCTTACCCAGCTTTTGAGCCAGTCGAAACAACAGAAAGAACGCCGTCCGGTAGGTTTCGTTACCTATAACCGTGACAAAAACGAATAGGTAACGATTTCGGTAACGAAATTCCACCTAACAAACTATATCCCAACAAAGTACATTCTTCCACCTTGCGGGCAGTCCACCGACTACCCGCATTTTTTATATCCCTTTCCCAACCGACACATTCCCCGAAACGCCAGCCGTGCGTGGCAGGGCTGACTGTATTCCGTGAAAAGAGCCGTTGGAAACCCGCACAAGCGTACCGCAAGGTAAACTTGCCATACCCTTGCCTTTCCCGCCCGCATGGAGTGTTCCCTAAAAGATGAAAGAGAACAGGCACTTTTCCCCTGTTTCCCTATCTGTAAATCTTCCTCTTACGCAGTCCCCCAGCCGGGACAGTCGTTTTAATCATTTCAATAGGCAAAGGTAGTTACGTGTTCTTCACAACTTTGCAAGGTCGAGCCGTTCCGGTTTGGCGAAAAAATCTTCCCTGCCTTGCGAGGTATTTTTTGCCCAAAACTTTGCAAACTCTAAACACTACCCTTTTACGCCTATGTGAAACGAAAACGACCGACCCGACCGGAAGACGCATAAAAAAAAGTCGGATTTACGGGAAACAGGAAAAAAGTTCAGTGAAACTTCAACTCCCTCACCTCTCAAATCCGCATAAAATTAAAAACTTAAAAATTACAGCAATATGGAAGCAACGACATTATCAGCAGCAAGCGTTTATGTAGGCACTTACGCCAAGTACAACAACGGTTCATTGTCCGGCGCATGGCTCGACCTGTCGGACTATTCGGACAAGGAAGAATTTTACGAAGCCTGCCGGGAACTTCACAAGGACGAGGAAGATGCGGAATATATGTTTCAGGACTGGGAGAACGTGCCGGAGGGCTTAATCGGCGAAAGCTGGATTTCTGAAAATTTCTTTTCCCTGCGTGATGCGGTGGAGGATTTGAGCGACACCGAGCAGGAAGCCTTTTTCGTGTGGTGCAACTATAAAAGTCATGATTTAGGCGAGGAAGATGCGGACGACCTTGTACGTGATTTCCGGGATGAATATCAAGGGGAATATGACGATGAAGAAGATTTCGCCTATGAAATTATAGAAGAATGTTACGACCTGCCGGAGTTCGCAAAGACCTATTTCGATTATGAAAAGTTTGCCCGTGACCTGTTCATGTGCGATTACTGGTTTGATGACGGCTTTGTGTTCCGTGCGGCATAACAACCAATCCGGGCGGGGTGTCAAAGCCCTGCCCGCTAAAAACAACCAAGTTTATAACCATAAAAAAATAAGACATCATGCAGTCACTTAACAAAAACGGGGTAAGCATCACCCAAACACCGGGAGAAGAAAAATACGTGAAATGTTGCTTAGGCGCATTCAGGGGACAGATTTATTTTCAATATGACTACCGCCACTTTGACGGCGAACTTTTCAGCACGGTAGCCAAAACGCTGGCAGAGTGCCGCCGCAGGCGTGACGGGTGGATAGCGAAAAAAGAACAGAGTAATAAGTAAATTTTAGGGATATGAAAACGACAGAAGTAAACAAGGAGCTTATCGGCAAGCGTTGCGAGTGTATTTTTACGGGCTTAATGGTAACGGGCGTTATCGAGGACACAGAAGAAAACGAACACACCATAGAGGTAAAAGTTCGTTTCGACCGCCCGCACCAGTGGGGCGATGATTTATATAATGATGTGTGGGCGTGGGGGCGTAAAATTGACGAGTTCGGCACGTTGCGCCATTTGCAACTGCTGGAGGACAAACCGGACTTTCAGACAATGACGGTAGTTTTTGGTGAGCCAATCAGCCAAATAGACCGCAGTGTTTTTGAAGATGTTGCAACGTGGGGTGTCTGTTCCCTGCAAGGCTGGGTAAACAGCTATGAAAGTGTCCGGCTTGTAGCCATAAACGACCATACGGCGGTCATAACGGGCGAATATAACATGGAACAGGTAAAGGTGTGGTTAGAGAAATACACGTCCATAAAGAGCCTTAAAATCAGTTGATAGAGAACGGCGGCTGTTTGCCGCCGTTACTTTCTTCCGTGAGCCTGCCAGCGGGTGAAGAAAGTAACAAAGAAGCCGCTCGTTTCCCTATCATGGAAACAGCCCGCCGATGCTTCCCGGCGGGCTGTCTGCCCAATATTTACGCTTTGCGTATCATTGCGTATAAGGCTGGTATATATCCTAACGAACAGCCGCATGGCTATTCCGGTTCTTCATCCTCGCTGTTGTCATTATTGAACGAGAACGAAAGTTGCTGCATCTGTCCGAAGCTGTCGATAATATAAATGTCAATCGTCTGCTGGTCGGTCGATGCCGATGTGTAATAGAGCCGGAACGTTTCTTTCTCCAGCGGGTAAAGGTCATTGGGCAAGAACACCGTGCCGTTATCCATTTCCAGCTTCCCTTTGCCGTCCGGTTGGAAGTACCTTATCTGATAGGTAGTCGGCTGATAGTAACCCTCACGCACCAACTGGCAGCGTATTTCAGCGGTTTCCCCGACTTTCAGTTTTTTGGGTACTGGCAGCGTTTCGATACTGAACGGGTACGCCTGCTGAATATCCAAACTGTCATTACAGGCGGTGACAAGCACAAGGGCGGCCACGATGCAGCAGCCCATGATGATTTTATACATTACATTCTTCATATACATTATTATATAGCGGTCAGTTGATAATGAATTTCAGTCCCAAAGATACCTGCGTGTGGAACTTGCCTATGTCCGAGCCGAACAACGCCCGTTCCCTTGCGTTCAGCAGCAGAGCCACCCGGTCGGTCAGGTAGGCTTCCAGTTCCAGCGTGAGCGCACCGCCGTAAATGAAGCAGTCCTTATCCAATAAGGTAGAGCCGTCCGGCAATAACTTTTCGCTTTTGTTGCTCACCTCATACCCGGCGAGTGCTGACAGTCCCAGCGAGAGGAAAAAAGTCTTTCGCCTGTCCGAAAGGAATTTCAGGTAATAGCCACCCTCTGCGGTGAACTGTTCTACGGGTATCTGCATGTCCTTGTAGTCATACTTCTTGTGCAGGTATTCCCCGCCAATCACCCAGCGGTTTGCGTTCTTGGTGTAAACGCTGTATGCCGCTCCGATATGGTAGGCAAAATCCGTGTCGGAGTTCCAATGTACCCCGTCCGTCATGCCCGCCGTGACCTGCAAGCCTTTCATACCCGGCAGGTATCTTTGTGCGTGTGCCTGAAACGAGGTCAGGCACAGCGCAAAGAGCATCATTATAAAGATGTGTTTCTTCATTCCTATTTGATTTTGAGTTCGTTAATCACTTCCGCATTCACGATGTCGGCGTTCTCCACCCGTATGGTCTGATGCCGCCCGCCGTTTTTCTCGTAGAGTTCCACCAACAGCAGTTTGTCGTCAGGAATGGTAAACTTCGGCAGGGCGTACACCGTCCGGACGGTGCTTTTCCCGGCAATCTCTATCACCTCGTTGTAGCTTCTGACTGCATCCAGCACCGTTTCCTGAATAGCCGTGCGCTTCGGCACTTTCTTATCGACTATCTTAAACTTGATGAAGTCCGTGTCGAAAGGCACGTTGGAACTGTTCTTTGTCTGCGTGTGTACATAGAGCATCCCGTTATAGGTGTAAATCCCCTTGATTAAGAATTGGATGCCGAAACGCTTGCTACCCAAGTGGCGCACTTTCCGCTCGTTGTTCTTGTAGATGCTCTGCATTATCAGTTTCACCAACAGCGGGCTTTCATTACCTAATTCCCGGAAGTAGATGTTCATGCGGGTGTGCGAGAAATCGGACGTATCTTCATTTTCCAAGAAGTCTTTCATTTCGATATTGAGCATTTCCGGCTCACGGGCATACTTGGCGTTGAACGAGAAGAAACTGCCGTCTTCGCAGATAACGGAGAAGTTCGTTTCGCCCGGAAAGCCCTCTGTCGTGGCTTTCACCCGGATTACGTTCTCTGCACCGTCAGCCTTGCCCGCTATGATGTGGTTGCTTCCCAAATCGACATAGCGGACGGCGGCGGGGAAGATGATATGCACGGTTTTGGCAAATGTCACTTCCACGCCGTAGGGCGTTACCATTTGGCGGTAAGGCAGTTTCCGGGTAATGCCCCGGTACAAGTCGTTGCCAGCCGCATACTTCACGGTGTCAGTAGTTTGTGCGTTTGCCGCACACACGCCCAGCAAGAGGGCGAACATTACAAAAATCTGTTTCATTGCTAATTGAAATTTTAGTGGTTAAATAATTATTGTTGTTTGGCGTAAAGCATGACTTTATAGCCTGCTTTCAGTTTTACTTTTACAGTCCTGAACTTTTTCGCAAGATAGCCGGACGTTCCTTGCAGTAAGCCCCTTGTCACGTCCATAGCCACCTGTTGCCCGGCACTTTGGGCAAAGGAAATGCTTGTACCCAGCCCGCTGCCGATGTTCGCCATAGCTTCGTTGAACGCTTCCTGCTCCATTGAGGACGGGACGGAAAGCCCCTTTTGCCCGTCCGTGTCGAACACGGCAAGCTCCACCGGGATGATGTTGCCAGCGTACTCAATCGAAGACACCAGTATGTCGAGCCGTTCGCCCTGCACCTTTGCCGTACCCGCTACAAGGGTATTTTTCGGCACGACTATGTTCCCTGCCTGCATAGGTTCAAGCAGCCGGAGTTTTACCGCCTGTCCGTCCGTCAGCATTTGGTCTTGGTGGATGCAGGCGGCTACCGTATTCTTTCCCATAGCGTAGCCCGTGCCTACCGCCGTGTTGAAGCCGTAGTTGCGGGGCTGGCTGTACGCCCGGATGAAGTCGGCATCGCTCATGGGCTGCTGCAATCCCGATACGGTTGTTTCCCGGAGAGCCTGTACCGCTACCGCATCCGGTTTGCGTTCAATGCCGCCAGTTACGGGTACTTGCGCCACTTGCCCGCCGTCATTCATATACCTTGCCGCCAGTTCGTAGGATTTTTCCAAGAGTGCCATTTGGTCGTCAGCCGTAGGCGTGGCGTTCTGCTGTTGTTGCAGTCGGTCGGTCAGTTCCGCCACCTGCCGTTTCAAATCCTCTTTTTCTTCATCCACCGCCGGAGTTTCGTAGAATGTGCTTAACTGGCGGTTGATGTCCCGGTAAGCGTTTGCCGAAGAAGAAGCCCCGCCGCCCCGCCGGGGTTGCGCATCCTCTTCCGGCATCAGTTCGATTTCCGCCTGCGGTTCTTCGGTTTCATCGTCCCCCGTGAAACCGAAGTCCTGCAAGGATTGTATCTTGTCCTGCTGCTTGCGGTTCATCATCGCCTGCTCGTATGCCTTTTGCTTGTCGGCTATAATCCCGTCCTCTGCGGGCAGGGGTATGTCGGCGTTGAAGCCGCCCACGTTCTCCATATTCACGTCCTCTTTGCCGGAGGGGGCGAATATCAGGTACATGCACCCGGCAAAGGCAAGGAACATCAGTGGGAAGACTATCATTTTCCTGCGCTGTTGCACCTGCTGGGGTATCAGTTCCCGTTTGGGTTTCTTTTCCTTTTCGGGCTTCCCGTCCGTCTGCGGTACGGTCGTGCCGTTCTCATTCTTCTGTACTTCGTCCATATTCCGGTCTGTTTAATGGGTTGATACTGTTGATTGTGTCATTGCCTTGCAATGGCAGTTGTCTGATATGTTCTATTTGCAGGCGTTGCCCGTCCCGTTTCCCGATGTTGTAGATTGATGAAACGGTGATATAGATAGACAAGCCACTAAAAAAGAAGAACATCACGAGGATAACCGCCAGCCTTTTGCCCGGCGTAATCCGTCCGCACATACGGCGCAGGTGGTCGTCCGTCCAGTCCTGTACTTTTCCGATATAACTCTGTTTCCTTTCCATACGGCTATCTTTTGACAGTTTGTAAATCCTTATTCTCGGTAATGGTGAACGCTTCGATGATGAAGCCGTGCGGGTTGTTGTCGCTCCGTGTGGCGTTGAGCAGGCGGCACGAGGTCACAAGGCTGCGCACCGTCAGGCTGCTTTCCCGGACAATCAACTGGCGGGCGTAGGTCTTCACCTTGTAGGGGTACTGGTCGAAGTCGCACTTCACGCTGTCAATCTCCACCGTCTGCGTGACGTTCCCCGAAATCACCCGGTTGTAGTAACCCTTTTCCGCCAAGTCCTTGTAATAGTTGAAAGCGGTCTTGTCGGCAAGGAACAGCGAGCGTTTGATATTACTTTCGATAGCCCCCTTGTCGGGCGATAAGGTGAAAAACAGTTCGTGGAAACGCCGCACGTGTGATTTGGCTTCCACTGGTCTGTTCTGTGCCATGTCCTACGAGAGTGCGAGCATCAGGCTCTTGCCGTTGTCGAGGACGTATATCTTCTGCCGCTGCTTCTCGGCGAAGCTGTACGAGTTCCACACGGCAAAGCCCGTCACCAGTGCGCACAGGCAGATGAATACCAGCGCAAAGAGCCGGATTTGCCGGAAACTCGTTTCGATATTCGTTAATGATTTGAATTCCATTTTATGTATGTTTTAATAATGTTTCTAAAATCCTTTTATCGTAGCCCTTTTGTCAAGGTAGCTACCAAGAGGTTGTCGAAGTAGCTACCAAGTGACGGTCAAGGTAGATACCGAGTGAAAACCGTCCTATTTGAGAAGCTTCCCGGCTACTTTCCCGGTTGCCGCACCTGCCACCGCCCCGGTGATTGCCCCGGCTCTTGTCACATTGCGACTGTAAGCCGATGTACCGCCAGCCGACACCACCCAGCCAGCCACCGAGGGAATGGTAAAATAGCCCACGATGCCGATAATCATAAAGATTACATACACGGTGCTGCTCCCGTCAGGAATGAAATTCGGGTCTGAAAGTTCCTGAATGTCCTTTTGGAGCATCAGCGTTTGTATGCGAGCCAGCACACTGCTGAACAAGTCAGACACGGGTAACCACAGGTAAATGGAGATATAGCGTGAAATCCACTGGGTCAGTGTGCTTTGGAAACCGTCATAGACGGAAATCGCAAACGCCAGCGGACCCAGTATGCTTAACACGATTAGGAAGAACGTCCGCAGCGTGTCTATAATCAGCCCCGCCGCCTGAAAGAGCATTTCCAGCAATTCCCTGAACCAGTCCCGGACGGACTTCTTGATGTTGTAAGCCGCCCTGTCCATGTACATACCCGTCATAGTCACCATGTCGGAGGGCGACCAGCCCAGTTCTTCCAGTTGCTTGTCAAATTCCTCGTCCGATGCGAGGTAAGCCGTTTCGGGGCTTCGCATCAGGGCTTCATATTCCAGTCGGTCTTTCTGCGCCCGGTACTCGTTCATGTCGAAAGTCTGCGTTTCCATAAGCTGGTTGCACCCTTTCACCACTGGCGACAATACCGTGTTGATAGTTCCCAACACGAAAGTTGGAAAAAACATGATACACAGTCCCAGCGCAAAGGGACGAAGTAGCGGGTACACGTCTATGGGTTCGGCACGTGCGAGCGACTGCCACACTTTGGCGGCTACATAGAACAAAGCTCCCAGCCCGGCTATCCCTTTGGCTACCCCCGTCATGTTGCTGCACAAGGGCATCATTTCATCGTACAGCACCCGCAACACTTGGTGCAGGTTGTCAAAATCCACTGCTGCTAATAACATAGGCATACCATATTATACGTTACCAGTAGCGTTCATCCGCCGAGCCGTAGAGAGCCAGCACCCGGTCGGTGTCGTTCTTCTTCTTAGCCCGCAGGTAGGACACGGATATGTTCTTCCGGGTGTAGTAGTTCACGAGGTTACGGTAGTTGAGCAGGCTTTTATAGGCGTTGTCAATGACTGCCAGCCGTTCGGCATCCGTCAGCGACATGCCTGTGATGTTCACGACATTTTTCAAGTCCTGCAACACGTCCGCACTTTCGGATAGCAGCTTGGCGTACCCGGCTGAAATGGCTGTGAGTTCATCCGGCGTGTAGTTCGGGTCTGCCAGCATGTTCTGGTAGTTTCGCACGTAGATTTCGGATATTTCCGCCACCAGTCCAATGGACTTCTGCACCTTGACACCGCCCTTGACTACATCGTGTACCGCTTTGAGCGCATCGTAATATTTTTTACCCTGCTGGAAAATCCTCTGCGCTTCCATGAAGCCGTCCAGCGTGTTCTTGGCGGTGGTGGAAGTCTGCACTATCTGTTTGGTGGTGTTGATGATACCCTGTGCCAAGTTGCCGGGGTCTGACACCACCCACTGGGCGGATGCCCTGCCGATGAAGCAAAGGCACACCGCCATAAAGAGGATTATTTTCTTCATGTTCCTAATTTTAAGTTGTTGATGATTGGGGATTACGTTTGCTTTCCGCAAGCCGTTTGATAGCCAGTTCAAGGTTGCCGCCCAGTTTGTCGGCAAGGGCGAACAGTTCCATTTTCTCGCTTTCCTCTGTCGTGAATGTATAATATTCTTCCAACGAAACTTCGGTTGCGTACACCGCCGACTGCGTACCGCCCAGCGAAATAAAAACTTCCTTGTACTTCCGTCCGGGGTGGTTCGCCATGTTGATAGACAATATTTGCGAACGCTCCTTGTCGGTCAATCCGAGCAGGTTTTGTATGCTGTCGAACTTGTTCAGATATTTTCTTTGGTCTAACAGGATTTTGCAGTCCGAGTTGTTGATGATACTCTCTTTCACGATAGGGGAAGAAATAATATCCTCTACCTCTTGCGTGACTACAATCGCTTCCCCGAAATACTTTCTGACGGTTTTGTACAAATATTTTATGTAGTCCGCCATATTTGCACTTGCAATCGCTTTCCACGCTTCCTCTATCAAGATTAACTTTCTTATTCCCTTTAACTTACGCATCTTATTGATAAAAGCTTCCATGATGATGATAGTCGTTATCGGGAATAAAATCTTGTGGTCTTTGATATTATCCAACTCGAAGACAATGAAGCGTTTATGTAGCAAATCCAGCTCCTTGTCGGAGTTCAGCAGGTAGTCGTATTCACCGCCACGATAGTACGGTTCAAGCACGTTCAGAAAGTTGTCGATGTCAAAATCCTTTTCCCTGACGTTCTTTTCGGCAAGCCGCTGTCGGTAATCATCCCGGACAAACTCGTAGAACGTGTTGAAGCAGGGCGTTACCGAACGGTCATTGCCTATCAGTTCGATATAGGCACTTACCGCATTGGACAACGCCACTTCTTCCGACCTCTTGGGGGCTTCATCGTCCCGCTTCCACAGGGTGAGTATAAGGGTCTTGATACTCTCTTTCTTCTCGATGTCAAATACCCCGTCCTCGACATAGAACGAGTTGAACGCTATCGGGTTTTCGTTTGTGTAGGTAAAGTAAATCCCGTCCTCGCCGTGTGTACGGTTGTGGATAAGCTGGGACAGCCCCAAGTAGCTGTTACCCGTATCGACCAGCAGCACGTGCGCACCCTGCTCGTAATACTGGCGCACCATGTGGTTGGTGAAGAAAGACTTCCCGCTACCACTCGGCCCAAGTATGAACTTGTTGCGGTTGGTCGTGATGCCGTTCTTCATGGGCAAATCCGATATGTCGATGTGCAGCGGGCGACCGCTTACTCTGTCCACCATTTTGATACCGAACGGCGAAAGCGAACTCTTGTAGTTCGTTTCTTCCACGAACAGGCATAGAGCCTGCCCCAAGAACGTGTAGAAACTTTCCTCTGCCGGGAAGTCGGCTTCGTTGCCGGGTATGCCCGCCCAAAAGAGCGTGGGCGTATCGACCGTGTTGTGGCGTGGCTTGCACTCCATCAAGGCAAGCTGGCTTCCCACATCGTTGCGTATGCGTTTGAGTTCGTCCCGGTCGTCACTCCATGCCATGACGTTACAGTGGCAGCGCACCGATAGAAGCCCCTTGCTGTGGGCTTCGTTCAGGTACTCGTCTATCCACTCCTTGTTCACTTGGTTGGCACGGGAGTAGCGGGAGAGCGATTGCATGTTCCGGGCGGTCTGCTCGAAATTTTTCAGGTTCTCGGCGTGGTCGTCTATGAAGATGTACTGGTTATAGACGTGGTTACACGACAACAGTACCCCGACCGGGGCGGCAAAACTTAACCTGCAATCGCTTCTATCAGTGGACAGCTTTTCAAACCGTGTGTCCGTCCCGACCTTTCCGGGCAAATCTTCCACGTCCGAGAGCGTGTGCAGGCATAGTATATCGTCCCCGACACGCATTTCTTCCGGGTATAGCCCGATGTCTTTCAGGCAGGTGGTATCGGTCTGCGATAGCGAGAAGTATTTCTCGATGATGCCCGCCTTTCCGTCCTGCCCGGTGATTTCCGATGCCGCCAGCCGGGTAAGGGTGACAAACCCGCTGTCGTTCATAATCCTTTCAAACTGCCCGACCGCTTCGATGAACTTTGTTGCCGCTTCCTTGTCGGCTATCTCCTGCGGTACAATTCTGCCCCGGCAGAGGGTGGAGAAGTCGCTCTGTCGGCGGCTTCTCTCCCTTGTCGTTTTTGTCAGGAACAGGTAGCAGTAGTGGTTCAGGAACGGGCGTTCATTGAAATGCCGTTCAAAACTCCGGGACAGGAAACTAAGTTCGTCCCTTTCGGTGTCGGGCTGGTAGTTCTCCTTGATGAAGAAGTCCTGCTTGTGTACTATGGAGTAGTCGGGCAGCACCTTGATAGCCTTGTACCATGCCGAATGTATGGTTTCGTACTCGGCACTGGTGACGGTGAACAGTTCGGGCAGTTCCACCCGGAAAGCCACCGTGATGTCGGCATCCTTTGAAATGATGCAGCCGTTCTCCACCGCCAAAAGGGGAAACTTCCTCTCCAGCGTGGTAGCCTTTAATGTATTCCTCATATTCTTTCTTCCTTTCTTCTTTTGTAGTTGAACAGCCGGGGTATTGCCTTTCGGCTGATAATGAAGCGTGGGTGTCTTTTGCGGGCGGCAACTTTCATCAGCCCGTGTGTACCGTATCGGGCATTCAGCCGGAACGTCTGCCACACGAGCAGCAGCGAAGCCGACACGATGAAACCGATACATAGCCACTGGTTCACGCCTGCCATGAACAGGACGATGAACACCACGAAGACGGCAAGCAAGCCGCCTGCAAAAATGAAAAGGTACTGGCTTTTCAGCCCCTTGAACTCCACCGGCTTTCCGATACCCCTGTTTACCGGATATTCAGACATAGCCGCTGTTTTAGAGGAAGAACGACCGCAGGATAGTGGCGGCGACAATCAGGAAGATACACGCCCCGAACCAACTGGCGGCAGTCTTTGAGGTGTCGGGGTCGCCGTTTGAAAATTTGTTATATACTTTTACCCCGCCAATCAAGCCGCAGACCGCCCCGATTGCATACACCAATTTTGTTCCGGGGTCGAAATACCCGGTGATTAGATTCGTGGCTTCGGTGATGCCCGCCTGCCCATTGCCCTGTGCGTAGGCACTTACCGCAACGGCAAGGATAGCCGCTGACAAAAAGATTTTCTTTTTCATTGCGAATTGGATTTTAATGCCGGGGTAGCGGGTGGATAGTCCGCTGTCACCCGGCGGATGAATAACTTGAAATTTTAGTGGCTGCGGCACGGATGCCGTCTGTTGGTTTTAGGGTTGCCAATCAACCGTAATCACGCTGTTTCATGTTGTCAGTCTTATACATTATTATATTATAGGAACTCGTTCATGTTGAACGCTTCGTATTCCTCGCTTGTATCGCCAGCTTCGGCAGGAGCAGCCGTAGCCAGTTCCGCTTCGTTGCGCCCCAGCAATTCTGCCACCTTTGCCAGCCCGCCGTTGATGTTCTCCACCACCGCATCGTAGAGGTTTGTCCCCTCAATCCTTTCCAGCGTCCCGGCGGCTTGCCGCTGTTCCGCTTCGGTGGGGTTATCGGCGTTCGCCGTGCGTACCGCTTCGCCCAGTTCGTCAAAGCTCACGCCCGTAGCCCGCCCGGTATCATCGTCACCGTCCATGTACCCGGCTATTTCCTCGTCCTCGTAACCGGGCTTTTCTTCCGCTTCGGGTGTTGCTTCCGAAAAGTTTTCTTCCGACTGTTCGCCAGCTTGCGGCGCAAAAATAGTGTCATTTTCAGCCGCTTGCGGGAGATGTCCCGATTTGTCCTGCGCTGTCTCGATTAGTCCACCCTTGTATCGGCTTTCACCTATCAGCGTGTAGCTCGAAAACTCGTTTCGTGGGAGTGGCGCATCGTCCGTTTTGCCCGGTGATGTCCGTCTGTCCGTGTAGCGATACCACAGCCATAGGGCGATATAGTACACCAAAAGCCCGGTAAGTATGCAATGGATTACCATAGTCAGACAGGCTTTTGGAAGTGGCTTTCGTACAGGGTGTTTATCTCGTCTTGGTACTGCTCGAAGTGGCGCAGTAGAATATTCTCCACGTAGCTGCTTACCGTCACCTTGCGCCCGCCTATCACCGTCACGATACGCATCAGCTTCTCGTGCGTGGTGCGGCTCACGTATAAGGGCTGTCGGTCTGCCAGTTCCACTTTCTGAAAGTAGGTTTCCCGGTAGTCACCCGAACCGCCCTTGCGCTTGCGGTTTGTCGTTTTCTCCACCCGCACCGTTTCAGTCTGCCGTCCCTCGTGGGCGGTTTCCGTTTCGCCGCCGGGCTGCGGTGCATCATCCGGCTGGCTCTCCCGCTTGGCGGGTACGCCCTGCGAGATAAGTTCTTTCATGAAATCCTCGTCTATCTTCGGCATCCCGCCGCTTTGCTTTGCCATATCATTGTAATTTGATGTAGTACACTATTTCGGTTATCAGTTCTTCCAAGTTGCTTCCCCTTACCAGTGGGCGGCTGGCGGGAAAGAGCGTGGAGCGGAACACCGCCTTTTTATCTGCTACCAGTTCCTTTTTGTAGCGTTTGGTGTCGGGGATAAAGGTTTTCATCAGCGGCAGTTCCAGTTCCTTAATGGTTTTGTCATAGGCGGTGTAAAGGTCTGTTTTCTCCCGCCCGTCCACCATGTTCCAAAAGAGGTACAGCCCGGCAAGTCGGCAGGCTTCATTCTTCACCAATAGCTTTTGGATAGCCATTGCGAACGACAGGCTGCTTTCCAGCACCACCTTGTCGGCTGAAATGGGGGTGAAGATGTAGTCCATGCCAGCGAGGGAGTTTATCACGCCCTCGCTGTTCACCGTGCCGGGCAGGTCGAAAAACACTATATCCGGCACGTGTCCGGCGGCTATATGTTCGTCAGCCGTTGCAATCGCCTTTTCGGGTGAACTGCATAATACCGGGTAGGCTTTCTTCCCCAGCCGGGTAAACTGTTCATACGCCATTCGCTTGTAATCTTCATCAGCCCCCACCTGCTCGGCATCCCGCTTTCGCATCCCGGCAATGGAGTGTTGCGGGTAGTCACAATCGACCACCGCCACATCGTAGCCTTTGAGGTAATAGAGGTAACTCGCCGCCAGTACCGTAAAGGTAGTTTTGCCGACCCCGCCCTTTTGTGTGGAAAAGGCGACATAAAGGGGTGTTTTCTCGTTTTCCATATTGCTTTCGTTCATTATTGGTTGATAGATTTATTTATTGCTTTCAATCAATCCAGCCATATAGCTTTCTTTGTTTCCATATTGCAATCTTGAAAGATTGTTTTATTTCAATCTTGTTTTCTTGCTTTCATTCTTTCTTGGAATATTGAAATCCTGCAATCACGTTTTCTTGAAATCCTGCTTTCAATCATTCTTTCCTGATTGGAATATTTCTTTCAATCTTGCTTTCAATCTTGAAATCCGATGCAAAAAAAGGGTGAAAAAACGTCCCCTGAAAACCTTGTCCCGATTTGTCCTGCGCTGTCCCGATTTGTCCACCAACCACCTATTTTACAGCATTATAAATCACCGTTACTTTGCAGCGGAGTAACGAACCGCTGGGGGCAGAGGGGTAAAACAGGGCTGGTTAATGGCAGGGCTTACCGTTTCACGCTAACCCCAATCCGTCCGTGACGGATTTCGATTTTCGTCAGAAAATAGCAAGGTGTGTTTTGTATGCTACAAAACCGTTTTCCGTGCCTGAAAACGCCTTGCCCCTTGCGGGGGTAAAAATCACTCCGAAGTCGTAATTTTTTTAATTCAAAGAAGTATGGAAACAAGAAGAACCAACAAGGGCGGTCGCCCCGCCCTCGCAGACCCGGCGAAGCACCGCCATGTCCTTTACCTGAATGACCGGGAGAACGCCCGCTTCCTCTCGCAGTGGGAGTAGTCGGGCGTTACGAGCAAGTCCCGTTTCATCGCCGCCCGGCTGTTCGGCGAACCGTTCCGGGTGGTGAAAGTGGACAAGTCGGCGGTAGAATACTGCGCCCGGCTAACTGAATTTTACGCCCAGTTCCGGGCGGTAGCGGTCAATTACAACCAAGTTGTAAAGGCATTGCACAGTAACTTTTCGGAGAAAAAGGCACTGGCTTTTCTCTATAAACTGGAGAAAGCGACTACCGAACTGGCGATGCTGAACCGCCAAGTCATTGCATTAACCAATGAATGTAAGGAACTATGGTTGCCAAGATAAGCACGGGCGGCAATATGTTCGGCACACTGGCATACAACCAAAACAAGGTGGACAGTGGGGAAGCAAAAGTGCTTTTCTCCAACCGGATGCTGTTAAGCGAGGACGGGAATTTCTCTATCAGCGAGTGTATGCGCAGCTTTGAAATGCAGATGCCCGTCCAGCTATCCACCAAGAAGCCGATACTTCATATTTCCATAAACCCGCACCCGGAAGACGTGCTGACCGACCAGCAGCTTTCCGACATCGCACGGGAGTATATGCAGAAGTTGGGTTATGGCGACCAGCCTTATTTGGTGTACAAGCATACAGACATCGACCGCCACCATATCCACATCGTTGGCTTGCGGGTGGACGAGAACGGCAGACCGCTGAATGACAAGTTCGAGCATCGGCGCAGCAAGCAGATAACCCGTGAACTGGAACGGAAATACAACCTGCATCCGGCGGAGCGAAAGGAACGTGCCGAACGCCCGGAACTTAAAAAGGTGGATTACACCGCCGGGGACGTGAAGCACCAAATCGGTAACACCGTGAAAGCGGCTTGCTACGGCTACCGCTTCCAGTCGTTCGGGGAGTACAAGGCTTTGCTTGCCACCTATAATGTTTGCGCCGAGGAAGTCAAGGGCGAGATAAACGGCAAGCCCTATCAGGGCATTGTCTATTCCGCCACCAATGACAAGGGCGAAAAGGTAGGCAACCCGGTAAAGGCATCCCGCATCGGCAAATTGGTGGGCTATGAAGCGGTGCAGCGCAGAATGGATAAATCGGGCGAGGTGATTAAGGACAGAAAACTGAAAGAGCGCACCCGGAAGATTGTCGCCGCCACCATGCAGACCGCCCGCAGCCGCAAGGAACTGGAACAGCAGCTAAAGAAACAGGGCATTGACGTGGTATTCCGTCAGAACGACAGCGGGCGCATCTATGGCGTTACGTTCATCGACCACGACAGCCGGGTGGTGCTGAACGGTTCTCGTTTAGGCAAGGAGTATTCGGCGAACGTGTTCAACGACCTGTATTCCGATGAAAGGAAAACGGATATACGGCAAGAACAATCCCCACAACAGGAACAGTCGGGCTTTACCCCGAAAGCTGACATCGTTTCGGGTGTGGCTTCCGTGCTGGGTGCTTTCGGCGGATTGTTGGGCGGCGGTGCATCAGGCGGTGACGAGCCGCAGGACACCGCCCGCCAAAAGAGAAAGAAGAAAAAGAAGCGCACAAGACGCATTGACTAACTTAAAACATTACAATCATGCAACAGGAAGATGATTTGAGAGGGCTTGCAAGGGTCATGGACTTTATGCGGGCTGTCAGTATTTTATTTGTGGGAATAAACGTGTACTGGTTCTGTTACTCCACCCTGAAAGAGTGGGGAGTGACCTTTGAAGTGATAGACAAGATACTGTGGAACTTCCAGCGCACTACCGGGCTGTTCTCGTCTATCTTATGGACAAAACTATTTTCGGTGTTGTTCCTCGCCCTGTCGTGTATCGGTACTAAAGGTGTAAAAGAGGAAAAGATAACATGGACGAAGATACATTGCAGCCTTGCGGCGGGTGTGGTGCTGTTTTTCCTGAACTGGTGGCTGCTGGAACTTCCCCTGCCACATACGGCAGGTACGGTGTTTTATATCACTACGCTGTCGGCGGGCTATATTTGTATGCTCATGGCGGGTACGTGGATGTCCCGTCTGCTAAAAAACAACCTTATGGATGATGTCTTTAATACCGAGAACGAAAGTTTCATGCAGGAAACAAGGCTTATCGAAAACGAGTATTCCGTAAATTTGCCGACCCGGTTCTACTATAAAAAGAAATGGAACAACGGCTATATTAACGTTGTAAATGTTTTTCGTGCGAGCATCGTGTTAGGAACTCCGGGCAGCGGGAAATCCTATGCGGTGGTAAATAATTACATAAAACAGCAAATTGAGAAAGGTTTCGCACTCTATTGTTATGATTACAAGTTTCCCGACCTTTCGGAAATTGCTTACAATCATCTACTTAATCACTTGGACGGTTACAAGGTAAAACCGAAGTTTTACATTATCAATTTTGACGACCCACGCAAGAGCCACCGATGCAACCCGATAAATGCCAGCTTCATGTCGGACATTGCGGATGCCTACGAAGCCAGCTACACGATTATGCTCAACTTGAACCGCTCTTGGATAAGCAAGCAGGGTGACTTTTTCGTGGAAAGTCCGATTATCCTTTTGGCGGCTATAATTTGGTACTTGCGGTGCGCCCATAAGGCGGTGTAATAAATATCTATTTAGCAATAGATTAGGTTAGA
>ENA-UAOY01000244-UAOY01000244.1-human-gut-metagenome-genome-assembly--contig:-NODE-244-length-29459-cov-6.703272_pt1 | contig 29459 bp, 23 predicted proteins | sample MGYA00243477_ERZ654571 | MGnify/ENA primary metagenome ERZ654571 (study PRJEB26926, sample SAMN06164761) | human gut metagenome | biome: ENVO:00009003; feature: ENVO:2100002; material: ENVO:00002003...
AGCGTCAGATGTGTATAAGAGACAGCGATGAGATTATGCGTCCCCCTTTGGGAGGTGCGATGGTGTGTCCCTCCCGGTTTTCTCTCTCGATGAAATTTATAACGGCATCTCTCATGAAAGTGTTGCTGTTTTTCCGTTCTATTGCATTCAGGAACGGGGTCATGTGGTCCCCGCCGTTGGCTACATAGTCTATCGTGGCGATGGAATAGATACGATCGTCGTCGATAGGTCTGCCGTTGATGGTCGATTCGATGGCTTTTTCGTCGGCAATAGTCATGTGTACATCTTTGCTCACGGCCTCTCCGTTCCGGGAAGCTACGATATTGAGTAACTCGCGTACATCGGAACCTTTTAGTTTTATGAGACATAATGTATTATCGAAAGGGAAGATAGAATATATTTCGCCCAATGTAATATCTCCCTGCATGAGTGGATTGCGTATCCCCCCTGTATTGATGATTGCGAAATCGATCGGTTGACCGAAATCTCGTTGAACTTCGGTTTTTATGATGTCGGCCGAGAGGTTGGTCAATGAGGTTTCAGGTCTGCCCGGAGCCATGTATTGGCTCGATTTCCCGATGACGATACTCATTATGCTATCGACACTTGTCTTGTATTTATCGACTATTTGTTCCATTAGCGGTTCGGGAGTCTTGTCCCAACGGGCATCGACGGGAATGAGTTTGTAAGAAATGTCGAATTCCTGTCGGGACGTGGAGCAGGACGAGAGGATTGACAAAACGACCGAAAGACAGCCGATGGAACAGTATGTATTTAATTTCTTCATAACGATTTAGTAGTTAGTTTCGAGGTTCTATGGTAATGCAACCCAAGTAAGCTCCGCTCATTCCTGTTTGAGCGATGAGTACGTTTTTCCCATCTTTGTTTTTAACTTGGTATTGTAGGGTAGAGAGAGGATTATTGTCTATACTGTCGGGGTTGATGACCGTATGAGAATGTCCCCCGATGATGATATCTATGTCGCTGCTTGCTGCCGCTATTTGTGGGTCGGTAACGTCTTTTTTGTCTTGTGCCGTGTATCCTAAATGCGATACGGCCACGACGATATCCGCACCTTTTTGTTTAAGCAAAGCAGCGGTTTCATTGGCTGCTTGGATAGGATCGTGGAATATCACCCCTTTACACGATTCCGAAGGAACGAGGTTGTCGGGATTGACGTTCAAGGCTAAAAATCCTATTTTATATTTCCCGACTTTTTTGATGACCCACGGTTGCAAGGTCCCGTGCAAAGGTGTATGGGATACGTCGTAGTTGGAAGAGATAAAATCGGCTGTCGAGTTTTTTATCAGTTGGGCCAGTTTGGTCATACCCGCATCAAATTCATGGTTTCCGATAGTGCGAATATCGTAACGCATGGCGTTCATCGCTTCGAATTCGGCATCGCCTTTGAAAAGGTTGAAATAGGGTGTCCCTTGAATAGCGTCACCGGCATCGACTAATAATACGTTAGGTTCGGCATTGCGGATACTGTCTATAATAGCCATACGCCGCATCACTCCTCCCAAACCTCCGTATGTTTTGTGGGTGGCTGCGAAAGGTTCCATTTGGCTGTGAGTGTCGTTGGTGTGCAGAATGACGATGCGTTCGGTTTGTGCCAGTCCGCACAAAGAAACGGACAAATATATGGCCGTTATTCCTATGAGTTTTCTTATCATGATGTGAAGAATGTTAGTATGTCGTTTTTTTTTCTCTCGGACGAAATTACAAATTTGAAGATAATATATCAAAAATTGTTCCCAAGATTGAATTTTGTTAACCTTGCAAGAGCGGTTTGTCTGAAAAAATCGACGGCATATTTGTTTATGTGGCGAAAAAGTCGTTACTTTGCCCCGCTTTTCGTAATCTCTGGCAGGAGAAGTGGCCTGTTAAATTACGTTTCAGTATGAACATTTTAAATAGCTATTAAAAATGGATTTAGTAAAGATTGCAGAAGAAGCATTCGCATGCGGTAAAGAGCACCCCGAGTTTCGTAGTGGTGACACTGTTACCGTATCTTACCGTATCAAAGAGGGTAACAAAGAGCGTATCCAGCAATTCCGCGGAGATGTTATCCGTATCTCGGGTCACGGTAACAAAAAGCGTTTCACGGTTCGTAAAATGTCGGGTAATGTAGGTGTGGAAAGAATTTTCCCCATCGAGTCGCCTTTCATCGAAGAGATTGTAGTGAACCGTCGCGGTAAAGTACGTCGCGCTAAACTTTATTATCTGCGTGCGTTGACCGGTAAAAAAGCCCGTATTAAAGAAAGAAGAGTTTAATCTTTCTTACAAGGCATATAAAAACCGCACCGAATATTCGGTGCGGTTTTTATGTTTTAAAACAGCTTCTAAGTAGAGCTCATCTATTTTTTATCGGGCTTGCCAGCCGTTTGCCGTGTATATCCACATGGCATTGTTCGATGCCGTACCTGTGTTGTAAACAATATCACCCACGGTCCACTTGCCAACGGTAGGACAAGCGGTTCCTTTGCAGACAACGTTGTCACCGACAAAGTGGATAGATTGGATCATGGTGTTGACTGTCAACGGGGCGATCGATGTTTCCTGCTTCCATTTGAAGCCGCATACCGACAGACCATTGTCATATAGGAAGCGGGTTCCGCAAACGGGAATTTCAATACTGTGGTAAGCTGTATTCCCGTTCGTACGGGCTCGCATGAGTCGAATGACTACTTGGTTGCCATTTCCGTCGCTGGGACCGTCATAAGAATTAGCCCCTATATTCAACAAGAGACCTTGCGGTTTTTTCGTGTAGGTGTCGATTTCCCCTAAATTGAAATCGCCTAAGGTCAAAGTCGAACTGCCGATTAGTCGTTTCTTATCCCAAATAGTCTGCATGCGGTAATGGTATGCGCCTTTTTCGAGGAACCATACGATATTGTTGTTGGGCATAGCCGAGGCTCGGAAAAATTGCGTGTTGTTCACCACATGGTTGTGTACGATATGGAAGTTGGGCTTGATAAGTGAGCTCCCGGATAAGAGATAACTCAAATCGTTGAACTCAGTAAACGGAATCAATTCAGGCTCAGGTTCTCCAATAGTCCAAATCTCTTTAAGAATGGCCAGTCCACACCCGTGCATGCTTCCTGCGGCATTTCTGGGAGTACGGTATCGATAGGTGTTTTGTATCGACAAGGATAGATACCCGTCGGTTTGGATATCGTAAGGACTGATATTCCCAATATAAAGGTTGGAACTTTCATCTTCGTGGTCTAAGAAAACCAAAGAGTTGTTTTGCAGGGTTATTGTAGATGATTGTACATTGACCGATCCTCGTGCATTGTTGTCTCTAATGAGGAATGTCGGTTTTGTCCCTTTATGGAAATAGTTACCGGAGAAATCGATTTGAGAATTGGATATTTTTACTTGAATACCATTTTCGCAGTGGTTGGCAAAAAAAGAAATGCCTTTGCAATCATAGAATGCAATATTGTCGTTGATAATATTGCAACTAATTTGAGCTCCATTCGATTTCGACAATTTTAATCCTCCGGCGATTTCGTTCATATTCATGTGATTCCGATGGAAGTAGAGGTTATCTCCTAATCCGCTTAAATCGAAGGCATAGTATTCATTGCTATCTTGTGCCAAGCGTTTTATAATCTGTTGAGAACCTGCTAATGTGTCGAAGATGAAGTCTTTGAAGATATAACCCGTAGGGGAGCTAAACCCACAGTTGACAATGGTCTTTCCGTCACAATACATATCCGGGGGTGTGGCTACAGCCTGTACGAATTGACTCCAACTGATATTTTCGATTTTCATGCCGCCTATCGCATAGATTCCCCGCATGCTGGGAGTCTCTGTCCAAAAATTGGTAAAGTGGATATCTCGTATCGTGGTGAAAGCAGGAGGGAATTGATGTTCCCATGCCTCATTATGATTCTCGTTCGGGTGAATATTGGGGTTGATGACAACCGCAAAATTGTTGTCGAACGAAGTGATAGGTGTCCCGTCGCTATCGACTGTGAGCGGATAGTTGGTGTTTAAGGGGCGAATAACAGTCCCTAATTTATAATAAGACGAAAGATCGTCGGGAGTAGTGTCTCCTCCTAATGGATAATCACCGATAGGCAACTGTATGTTACTTCTGTTAAGACGATAATCGGCCAATTCTCCCCGAAGGACAATACCATAAGGAACTTTCAAAGTTTTACAAATGGCGTACTCTCCTTTGGGCAGAAATACTTCTCCGGCATGTTTCAGCTTCATGGCCTTGTTGATGGCATCGGAGGAGTCTACTTTCTATGCTTTTAAGTTTTTTAAGGCCGCATCGCGAGCTTTTTCAATCTTGTCTTTTTCTGCTGCGGGGGTGAGAGGGTTCTCTTCGGTAGATTTGGCTGCTTCGCAGACAACGCGCAGATGCCAAAATTCATTGTTGGAAATATCGTTTCTTGCCCCGAACCATTGGGGATAGGCGCGATCCATTTCCCAAATGCCATCGACTGTGATGTCTTCGCCAAAAATTTGGGTAATAGGAGCTATCAACCGAGTATTGTCGCCGGTGAGTGTGCCTGTCCCTGAGATTTTTGCCTGTTTCTGTAGTAGTCGGGACTACCACATAAGTTTTACCTTCGACTGTTCCATTGGACGGATCGAATTTTTCGTAATTTTCGATACCCGCTAAAAATTCATTTGCTGTCATAATTAAAAAATTTAATGATTAATACACGGCAAAAGTAGGATTGGGAAGAAGTGATTTTATGGCATGATGATATAATATAAAATATTTTTGAAAAAAGTGGCTGCCGATTGTTGTGAAAAACAGATTTTTTCTTACTTTTACAAAACACAAAATATAAGGAGGTTTACTATGAAAAAAAGTAGTGGTGCTAATGGCTTTATTGTCGTGCATGTATCCTGTATTGGCCGAAGAATATAAAACGATTACATGTTATGAATTGGGTGGTCTGGAAAAAGTCCTTCCGAAGGAAGAACTCCGAGCAATTACCCATTTGAAATTGGTAGGTAATATCAACAATCTTGATTTGCAATATGTGAGTGCCGCAGTGACTGAATGGAATGTATTGCAAGTGCTTGACCTTAAAGAGACGAGAGTATCCATAATAAATAATTGTTTTTGCAAAAATGAGTCGTTGGAAGAGGTTCGTTTACCCCAAATGTGTACTAATATATATAGCTCATTTTGTAATTCTTCGATAAAAAGAATAAATCTTGGTCAAATAAAGGAATTTTATTGTAGCTTCAAATCATGTCCACAGCTGGATTCGATAGGCGAAATTTCTACGGGGAATATCTATGACTCTTTTGTTGGTTGCCCTATCGACTCGGTCGCTTTATCGAATCAGGTAACAGAAATATATGGCTATTCTTTTAGGGATTGCCCGTCACTTCGCTATTTGCGACTACCCGATCGATTGGAAAAAATTGGAGTGGGAGCGTTTTTGGATTGTAATTCGTTGGAAGAAATTGTTATTTTGTCGAGGAAAGTGCCAACTTTGGAGACTAAGGGAAATGCGCTTCCCAGTTTTGGCGATTATACGAGGCGGCATTGTGTATTATATGTGCCGTTCGGTTATCGGGGAGAATATTCTAAGGCATGGCCTTTCGACCGAGTGGTGGAGGTGGACGATTCGTCCCCGATAGATACGACTCGATTGAATGTGGAGTATACCGATATTCATGTGGATACACCGGGTAAATTGAGTTCTTTGTTAACCTCGGAGAGTTTGATTCAGTCGAAGGGCTTTCGGGTAACCGGTTCTCTCAATAAGGCCGACCTTACGGTCTTGAATAATTTGTCGATGAAAGCGTCTTTAAAAGCCCTTGATTTGAGAGGTTGTCGCATAGAGGGCGACTCCATTCCCTCGTCGGTTTTTTACGGGTCGGGAATCGTGGAAATTTATTTGCCGGAGGATATTACGAAAATAGGCTATCATGCGTTTTGCCTATCTTCGTTGAAACGGTTGGTTGTTCCGGCCGATAACCGCATTGAGTCTATTGGAGAAGATGCATTTGGTGGTTGTATGCAGCTTCTTTCACCCATACATTTCCCGAGAGTGACGGAAATAGGAGCGTATGCATTTAGCCATTGTACAGCATTGACCGAGGTGTCGTTACCTATGGTGAAACGTTTGGGAGCAGCCGGTTTTCGTAATTGTTGGCAATTGAGCAAAGTGAGTTTAGGCGGTAAAGAGTCGGCCGGGAATCGGTTGGTTATTCCGGCTTCGATAGAGTCTATTGGTGAAAATGCATTTGGAGGGTGTAAGCAGATAAAGTCGGTCGATATGTCGGCTTCTTCGTTGCGATGTCTTCCTCGCAAGTTGTTTTTTTGACTGTACTTATTTGGAGCAAGTCGTTTTGCCCGAATCGTTGACGCAATTGGGCGATTCGATATTTGCATATACTCGACTGGCTTCGGTAAATGTGCCGAGTGGCGTAACCGAGATACCCGATGGTTGCTTCATGGGGTGTTATAGGTTGTCGCATATAGATTTGCCTCCGCAAACTGTTTCTATCGGCGATTTCGCTTTCAAAGGGTGTGGAATCGTTTCTATGACATTCCCCTCGACGGTTAGAAGTTTGGGGAAAGGTTGCATACGAGATTGTATCGAGTTGACCGATTTTCAATATCCCGAGAATATTACCGATATGGATAGGGCGTTCTTCGAGGGGTGTGTCTCATTGAAGCGGGTCGGTTTGCCGTCGGGTATGACTCGGTTGCCCGTTGGAGCTTTTAGGAATACTGAGATAGAGACGATAGACCTTCCGGAAAATTTAGAGTCGATAGGTGATTCTTGCTTTTTCAATTGTACCCGTTTGACAGAGATAACTTTTCCCGAGACGCTTGCAGAAATAGGTAAAGGGGCTTTTGAAGAAAGCGCATTGAAAGTAGTGACCATTCCTGCATCGATCGATACTATCCGAAATTCTGCTTTTTCAGGATGCGCCGATTTATCGCAAGTGTCTTTACCCGAAGAACTTGAACAGATAGAAGCGTCGGCGTTCAAGGGATGCTCTTCGCTGCAAAAGATTATATTGCCGGATTCGGTGAAGTTGGGAATGTATGCGTTCTCGAATACCGGTCTGAAAATTTTTACAGTGCCGGGTGGTAATGAAAATGTGGCAAGAGGCCTTTTGGCGGGGTGTGAAGACCTTGAAGTGGTATTTATCCCGAGTGATGTGAAAAAAGTGGGATATTCGTTTTTGGAAAATTGTGTAAATCTTCGCAAGGTATATTTGCAGGCTCCTGTTCCCCCGGAAACGGAAGTGTATGAAGATTATCGTTATGGGCGTTTCGGATATGAGTTGTACGCGACGTATGAGCCTTTTACCGGCGTGCCTAAGAGCTGTGTATTGTGTGTCCCGCAAGAGAATTTTTATGACTATTGGAACCGGGGAGGGCTATGGAAAGAGTCTTTTACATTGGAAGGAGTAGATTTTTCGGGCGTGGAACAATCGAAGAATTTATTTAAGATAATCACAGGAAACGGAGGCATTACTATTTCTTTGGATCGGGATATGCCTATTGCTATTTATGATCTGCAAGGTCGATTGGTATCTCGAATAAAAGGAGTTGTAGGAGATAATGTATTACCGCTTGACAAAGGTGTTTATATAGTTTGTTGCGGTACTTTCCGAGAGAAAGTAATGTGCCGTTAGTTTATAGTGAATGGGATTGGGTATTACGTGCCTGTGCGAAATTTCGCATAGGCACGTAAAGGATTTAAAATATAAGGCTTTGAGGGAGAAACCAACAGGACTCTACTCTTGTAAATTACTTGCTTGAATCTCGGAGATAACATAACGGTTCTCGTTTTTCAAAGAGTTTAGGAAGAACAGAAAATGAATTATGCCCCGTATTCACCTCGCTTTATCCCATATTTATGAATAATATAATATTCCTCTCGGTATAATCAAGTAAATTTGTTTCTGCTCTTGGTTTTTCGTATCTTTGTCCCGCAGTTTGGCAGGGGATATCCGGGGAAAGCAAAGATGTCGGGGTAGAGAGTTTCTCTTCGGAAAGTTCGGCATTGTTTTTGTCGGTTGATATATGAAATTAGATAACTCTAAATAGATATAGAAGATGAGTAAAAAAGCACTATTGATGATTCTCGACGGCTGGGGCATCGGTAATCATTCGCACGCAGATGTGATTTATAATACCCCCACTCCTTATTGGGACTATTTGTTGAAAACCTATCCTCATTCGCAGTTGCAAGCAAGTGGCGAGAATGTGGGTTTGCCCGATGGTCAGATGGGAAATTCCGAAGTAGGTCACCTCAATATCGGTGCAGGACGTATCGTCTATCAAGATTTGGTGAAGATCAACAAAGCCTGTGCCGACAATTCCATTTTACAGAACAAAGAAATTGTCTCTGCGTTCTCTTATGCGCGTGACAACGGTAAGAATATCCACTTTATGGGGCTGACCTCTAATGGAGGGGTGCACAGTTCGCTGGATCATTTGTTCAAGTTGTGCGACATCGCCAAAGAATATGGTTTGGAAAATACGTTTATCCACTGCTTCATGGACGGTCGTGACACCGATCCTCGCAGCGGTAAAGGATTTATCGAGGAGTTGGAGGCTCATTGCGCTAAATCGGCCGGAAAGATAGCCTCTATTATCGGACGATATTATGCGATGGACCGTGACAAACGCTGGGAGCGGGTGAAAGAAGCCTATGACCTTTTGGTAAACGGAATCGGTCGTAAATCGGATAATATGGTGCAAGCCATGCAGGAATCGTATGATGCCGATGTAACCGACGAATTTATCAAACCTATCGTAAACACGACTTGCGACGGGCGAATCAAGGAGGGTGACGTGGTTATTTTCTTCAATTACCGTAACGACCGCGCCAAAGAGCTGACGATTGTGCTCACGCAGCAAGATATGCCCGAGGCCGGTATGCACACGATTCCCGGTTTGCAATACTATTGCATGACGCCTTACGATGCCTCGTTCAAGGGTGTTCATATTCTTTTCGACAAAGAGAATGTACATAACACGTTGGGCGAGTATTTGTCGAAATCGCATAAGACTCAGTTGCACATTGCCGAAACCGAGAAATACGCTCATGTTACTTTCTTCTTTAACGGCGGTCGCGAAGCCCCGTTCGAGGGAGAGGATCGTATTTTGGTTCCGTCTCCCAAAGTAGCTACCTATGACTTGAAACCCGAGATGAGTGCCTATGAAGTGAAAGATAAATTGGTAGCCGCCATCGACGAAAATAAATACGACTTCATTGTCGTGAACTATGCCAATGGCGATATGGTGGGACATACAGGTGTCTATTCGGCTATCGAAAAAGCTGTCGTGGCTATCGATGCTTGTGTGCGCGATACCGTCGAGGCTGCTAAGGCCAACGGTTACGAAGTGATTATCATAGCCGATCACGGCAATGCCGACAATGCCGAGAATGCCGATGGAACACCCAATACGGCTCACTCGTTGAATCCCGTGCCTTTCGTTTATGTGACGGAGAACAAGAACGCACGGGTCGAAGATGGTATTTTGGCCGATGTAGCTCCCTCGATTTGCCATATCATGGGATTGCCTCAGCCGGCCGAAATGACAGGACATGATTTGTTGAAATAACAACGATCGACGATGACGATATGCCGGAACGTATGCTTTGCGTTCCGGCTTTTCTTCCTCATAAAGATAGATGAAAACGATAGAATCCGAAGAAATTATGCTGCAAGTAGGTAGTGCGCTGGTAAGCCTCGATGTCATAGAACGATTTTTTATCTGTGATCTCGAAAAATGTTTGGGGGCATGTTGTATCGAGGGAGATGCCGGCGCTCCGGTCTCCGAGGAAGAATGTCGTAAATTGAAAGAAATTCTTCCGGTTATCTGGGACGATTTGTTACCCGAAGCGAAGGCCGTTATCGAACGGCAAGGAGTTGCCTATGTCGATGAAGAAGGCGATTTGGTGACATCTATCGTGAATGGTAAGGATTGTGTTTTTACCTGTTACGGTAAAAACGGAATGTGCCAATGTGCCGTAGAGAAAGCGTTTCGAGAGGGGAAAATCGATTTTTACAAGCCTGTTTCCTGTCATCTGTATCCTGTGCGTTTGAAAGAATACAAAGACTTTGCGGCGGTAAATTATCACCGTTGGAAAATTTGCAAGGCAGCCGAAGTATTGGGACGCCGGGAAAAAGTGAGGGTTTACGAATTTTTGAAAGAACCGTTAATTCGCAGGTTTGGAGAAAAGTGGTATAACGATCTTTGTGAAGCCGCCGAGGCTTATTTGAAAGAGTATGGGAAATAATCCGGTAAAATTCAGCTATAAACAGATTTGGTTCATTGCCTATCCGATTCTTATCAGCCTCGTTATGGAGCAACTCATCGGCATGACCGATACCGCCTTTATGGGGCGTGTCGGTGAAGTCGAATTGGGAGCTTCGGCCATTGCCGGAGTCTATTACATGACATTTTATATGATTGCTTTCGGGTTTAGCTTGGGAGCGCAAATCATTATGGGGCGGAGAAACGGAGAAGGAAATTATGCGAAGATAGGCCCGATATTTTATAAGGGAACCTATTTTTTGCTGGGAGTAGCGTTGGTGCTGTTTGTCTCATCTCATTTCGTTTCGCCTTTGATTCTCGAACGATTTATCGATTCGCCTCATGTTCATGAGGCTGCCGTAAGTTATATTCGCTGGCGGGTATATGGATTTTTCTTTTCATTCGTAGCCGTGATGTTCCGCGCCTTTTTCGTGGGAACAACCCAAACAAAGACTCTGACACTCAATTCGATTGTCATGGTATTGTCGAATGTCGTGTTTAATTACATTCTGGTTTTCGGGAAATTGGGATTTCCGGCTATGGGAATTGCAGGAGCCGCCATCGGTTCTTCTTTGGCCGAGTTGGTATCGGTAATTTTCTTTGTCGTTTACACCCGTGTACGAGTCGATGTCAAAAAATATGGATTAAATCGTTTCGGTCTGCGGAATGGAGAACCTTTGGGAAATATTTTGAATATTTCTGTATGGACGATGGTTCAAAATTTTATATCCATGTCTACATGGTTCCTGTTTTTTATCGCCGTGGAACATCTGGGCGAGCGATCGTTGGCCATAACGAATATTATTCGTAACGTATCGGCCCTGCCTTTTATGATTGTCATTACGTTCTCTTCGACATGTAGTACGCTCATTAGTAATTTGATAGGAGCTGGAAATACTCGCTATGTACGGGGCACGTTGAATCAGTGTATCCGTATGGCATATTTGTTTGTGCTTCCGATTATATTGTTCTTTATCCTTTGTCCCAATTGGATTTTGCGCATTTACACCGATATGCCCGATCTTATTTCGGCATCGCTTCCGTCTCTGTTTGTCCTTTGTTCCGCCTATATTTTTATAGTTCCGGGGAATGTCTATTTTCAGTCGGTTTCGGGGACAGGCAATACTCGCGCTGCGTTTATTTTGGAACTGATGGCGCTGGTGCTCTATGTCGTCTATGTGGCGATTATGATATTTTATCTGAGGGTCGATGTTGCTATTTGCTGGACGACAGAGCATATCTATGCCATTGGAATCCTTTTATTTTCGGCGGCTTATATGAAATGGGGGAAGTGGGAAAATAAAAAAATCTAAAAAAATAATCGAGCTGTTGTTTTGTATAGAAAATATTTAATATTTTATATTTAGTACGAATGAACTAAATATAAAAGTCAAATGGGTTGCTGTTTACGATAATTTGTGTATATTTGCAACTGATGCAAAAACGGATTATACATCGATATAGTCAAGGGTGTTTGCTCCTACTCTTACTCTTGGGTTAGTTATATGGGAAATTTTATGGTAAGAAAAATTCTGTTGTGTATATTCGCATGTACCTTTGTAATGTCGGAGGCACAAGAAGATTCTGTCCGTCCATATCAGTTGCCCGATATTCCCGATAGTTTGGTGACGCCCGATGTTAGAAGCGAATATTTAATTGCCCATTATTGGGATAATTTTGATATTGAAAACCGCGCATATTTGGATGCGAGGGAAATTCCGGAACAGGCTTTCGTCGATTTTACCTCTATTATGCGTCGCTTCACGAGAGAGTACATTGAAATCTATTGATATTTTATTGAAGCGGGCTTCGAGCGATGAAGATATATTGTTGATGTATGCCGATATAGCCGATAAATATCTATATAGTGGAGAAGGGCATTTAGTTAGCGAGGAAGCCTATTTGCCGTTTGTAAAAGCGGTGCTCGATTCGAAAAAAGTGGATAAGTTACGTAAGTTGCGTTATTCCTATCAATATGATGTTTTGACTAAAAACCAATTGGGAATGGAATTAACCGACTTTGAATATAAATTACCGGGAAAAGAAAAGAAGTTCCGTGTTGAGAAATTAAAAGCGCCTTTTGTCCTGCTATATATTAACGATCCCGAATGCGATGATTGCTCGTTGACTACTTTGAGGTTGAGTGTTTCGCAGTCTTTATTGAAAGAAGTAAGAGAAGGGCGACTCGTTATTTTGTCGGTTTATCCCGATGGAGAGACGGACGAATGGTTGGGCAGTGTTGAGAAATATCCCAAAGAGTGGGTGGTGGCTTCTATGGAAAATGGAGACCGTTATTTCGATTTGAGGATTATGCCTGCTTTGTATTTGGTGGATAAAGATAAGAAGATAATATTACGCAATACTTCGCTGGAAGAAGTAGAAAAGATATTGAAGGAAAATAAGTAAAAAGACTTTGTGGTTTTGATTCTGTGTAAACGATGTGAATCGTCCATTTGAGATCCCCTCTGTGCGTGAGCATAGGTTTTTTTGACCCAATAACACCTGAAAAAGGAAGAATCGACCACAAAGTCTTTTCTATTTAATCTATTTGAGCAATTCGGTTGTTATTTAAATATTGAATTAACAAAATTGAATATGAAGAATTTCGCTAAAACGGTCTCCCGCTTTTTGTTGTGTGAACGATTGTCCGATTGGGCAAAACTAGGGTTACGGGTGTTTATCGGTTTCATGATGCTGACTCACGGCATCGCCAAAATAGAACAGTTCGATACTTTGAAATCTACGTTTCCTGCAACTATGGGAATGAGTAGTGAGCTGTCGTTAATCCTTATCATATTGGTAGAGGTTAGTTGTTCCTCGTTGGTGCTGTTGGGATTTATGACAAGGTTGGCGGTTTTACCGTTGATGTTTTCTATGATTATTGCAGCTTTTTTTACCTTTTCTCCGATTAGCCTGTCGACGGCAGAATTACCGTTGCTTTATTTGGGAATTTATACTTTTATACTGCTTGCGGGTCCTGGACGATATTCTGCGGATGCCTTCTTCGTGAAGACTTTTCATTTAGAAACCTCGTCAGAAAGCATGGAAGAAGTTTAATTTTGAAAGACAGGTATCACCGGAACCGGAATTAGAGAACGAATAGATGAACGTAGCCGTATTATTATCTGGGGGAGTGGATAGTGCCGTTGTTGTACATCGGCTGAAAGAGCAAGGGATAGCCCCGACTTTATTTTACATTCGCATAGGAATGGACAATGACGAAGGCGACTGTTCGGCCGAGGAGGATATAGAAATGTGTACTTATATTGCGCGTAAGTACGGACTTCCGTTTGAAGTCGTATCTCTCCATAGGGAATATTGGGACCATGTCATGGAATATGCTTTGCGAACGGTGAAACTCGGATTAACCCCTAATCCCGATATGATGTGTAACAAAATGATCAAATTCGGTTTCTTTGAGGAACGTTGGGGGCATGCGTTCGATAAAACGGCTACCGGCCATTATGCTACGACGACCGAGAGGAATGGTAAAATTTATCTCTCCACGGCAAGAGATAAAAAGAAAGATCAGACCGATTTTCTGGCACAGATAGACTCTGTTCAGGTCTCCCATTTGCTATTTCCTATCGGCGATTTATTGAAACAGGAGGTTCGGGAGATGGCTGTTTCGGCTAAGCTCCCTAATGCTTCCAGACGTGACAGTCAAGGTATTTGCTTTTTGGGGAATATCGACTACAATGCGTTTATCCGTCGACATTTGGGCGAACGAAAAGGGGCGATAGTAGAGCTCGAAACCGGTAAGATATTGGGTTCTCACAAGGGATATTGGTTTCATACGATAGGACAACGGAAGGGACTCGGATTAAGTGGCGGTCCGTGGTACGTCGTGGCGAAAGATGTCGATACCAATACGATATTCGTATCGAACGGGTATGGAACGGAGAACCAATATGGGAAGGTTTTAAAGTTGGCGGAGTTCCATTTTATTACAGATGACTCGTGGGGAGAGATGGAATCGCCTGTCGAGATAACTTTTAAGAACAGGCATACCCCCGATTTTACGTCAGGACTCTTAATTAAGGAGGGCAAGTCGTATTCTATCTCTTCGACGGAACCGGTACAGGGTATTGCTCCCGGACAATTTGCTGTCGTGTATGATAAGGAACGCCATATTTGCGTCGGTAGTGGAGTAATTACTTTGTAACGATGCTTCTTGTATTCGGAATAGAATAAATAATAGTTCTCTCTGAGCCTGAACAAAAGAGGAGGAGATCTTTGCCAAACCGAGAGATAAGATACGATTCGGTATGAAAAACAAGCGTATTTGTTTTATTCTGCACACACCTTTCATTATATTTGTAGAATATAGGATACGGTTCGGCAGAGTCAAGTCGGAAATGTGATTTCCGTTTGTCTTTGCACTCGCCTTTCGCTATATTTGTATGATTAAAAATGTGGTGACGTGGATACTCGTATAAAATTAAAGGTGTTGGGGTTGACTTACAGTCAAGTACAAAAAGGGGCGTATGCTTTGGTGCTTGCCGAAGAAAATGGGCCTCGTCGTATTCCTGTCGTGATAGGAGTGTCCGAGGCTCAGTCTATAGCTATATCTCTGGAAGGTATTGTTCCGCCTCGTCCGATTACTCATGATCTTTTTGTGAGTTTCTCTCACGGGTTCGGTATTCGTTTGAGAGAGGTTTGTATTTATAAATTTGAGAATGGAGTTTTTTCCTCAGAAATGCTTTTTGACGATGGTACGCGTGAGATTCGTATTGATGCCCGCACTTCCGATGCAATAGCCATAGCTTTACGTACACGGTCCGACATATATGTCATGCAGGATATTATAGACGAGGCAGGATTTGTCTATGAGGAAAATGAAGGTAAGGAAGTCGTAGAGACAGAAGAACTCCCCGAAGAAAAGAGTTTGTCGAATTGTTCCCGTAAGGAACTTAAAGAACGCTTGGAAAAGGCTATTGCTTCCGAGGCTTATGAAGAAGCCGCTCGTATTCAAGATGAGCTGAATAAAAGAGATAATAACTTGTAAGAACACCGATATTTTTTTAGATTTGCATGAAATAAGTCGTATGTCGGTAAAACGCTTGGACAAGTTAGGTATTCCCGTGCACGATCGGCTTTATTTTTGACGGATAATCTAAACCATGTCCTGTAAAAAAGGAAATTATTACAACACAAACGCAAGAATATGGAAAGTGTAAAAATTCGACTGATAGTCATGAATTTTCTCCAATTTTTTATCTGGGGATCGTGGCTCTGTACATTGGGATTATATATGACGACACCCGTTGAAGACGGGGGCTTGGCTTTCGACGGTGCACTCGTGGGCAGTGTGTTTGCTCTATCGGGTATAGCTTCTCTTATTATGCCTGCGCTTATAGGTGTGGTTTCCGATAAGTGGGTGAATGCCGAACGGCTGATGGGAGTTCTGCATTGGGTCGGAGCTATTTCTCTTTTTTGTGCGGCGTTCGTTACCGATTATGATTTGTTCAAAATAGCGATGTTGGTCAATATGCTGGCCTATATGCCCACTCTGTCATTGTCATATACCGTTGCGTATAATGCTATCGATAAAGCCGGATTGGACCGCATTAAGGACTATCCTCCCGTGAGAGTTTGGGGAACGATAGGGTTTATCGTCGCTATGTGGATAGATAACCTCACCGGGTTCAGTTCCAATAATGGGCAGTTGATTATGGCTGCGTGTGCCTCTGCCGCAATGGGACTTTATTGCTTCACTTTACCGGCTTGTCCTCCGGCTAAGGCGATGAAGAATAACGGGCTCATGTCTGTGTTGGGATTGGATGCTTTGGTTTTGTTTAAGAATTACCGTACAGCCGTATTCTTGCTTTTCTCTTTTTTGTTGGGGGCAGCCCTTCAAGTGACCAATATGTATGGCGTTCCTTTTCTCGATAGCTTCAAGGCGACTCACCCCGAGGCTTGGGCTGTGAAATATTCGGTCATACTCTCTTCTCTTTCTCAGGTATCGGAAACTCTTTTTATTCTGGCGATACCGTTTTTTATGAGCCGATACGGTATTAAGAGGGTGATGATCATCAGTTTCATGGCATGGGTATTGCGTTTTGGATTCTTCGCAATCGGCGGTCCCGAGGGCTTCCCGGTCGTATTCTTGGTATTATCGATGATCGTATATGGTATGGCCTTCGATTTCTTCAATGTGTCGGGTTCTCTTTTCATTGCCGATGAGGCTCCCGCTTCCATAAAAGCCAGTGCTCAGGGTATCTTCATGATGATGACGAATGGACTGGGTTCTATCGTGGGCGGTTACGGTGCTGGGTTGGTTATCGCTTATCATAGCGAGAATGGCGTGGTGACAGACTGGCCGGCATGTTGGACTATCTTTGCGGCTTATGCTTGTGTAATCGGTATTTTGTTTGCATTGACGTTCCACTATAAACATCAAGCCAAAGTCAAGGCAGAGAAAGTTTAATCTTTTAACGAGGTCCTATGCAGATATTTTATGCTCCCGATATTGAAAGTGTGCATGAGCTCCCTGAGGCGGAAAGCCAGCATTGTGTCAGAGTTTTGCGTATGGGCGAAGGTGATGAGATTGGAATTGTCGATGGGGGAGGAAATAAATATCTGGCCGAAATCGTTCTGGCGCATCCGAAGCGTTGTGGCATACGGATATTGAAAAAATCGAAAGTTCCCAATCCGTGGCGGGCACAAGTGCATGTAGCGATTGCGCCGACGAAGAATCTCGATAGAATGGAGTGGTTTGCCGAAAAAGTCACGGAGATAGGCATTGATTCGATTGCTTTGTTGAAATGCCGATTCTCTGAACGGAAAGAGTTAAAACTCGATCGTCTGAACAAAATTCTGATTTCGGCGATGAAGCAATCCTTAAAGGCTGTTTTGCCCCGATTGTCCGAAATGGAAGCCTTTTCGGACTTTGTCGCCCGTCCTTTCGATGGACAGAAATTTATTGCTCATTGCTATGCAGAGGGCGAGCGGAAAGAACTCTCCGAGATATATAGCCCGGGAGAGAATGCTTTGATTTTGATAGGTCCTGAGGGCGATTTCAGCCCCGAAGAGGTAGAACAGGCTATTGCCTGTGGATTTCAGCCGGTGATGTTGGGGCAGAGCCGGTTGCGTACGGAAACGGCCGGAGTAGTTGCCTGCCATACGATACAAGTGTTGAATCAGTTAAAATCGAAATAATGAAACTCGAAAATCTTAAATATACCGATAGCGGTAATTTCTTTCTGTTGGCAGGTCCTTGTGTCATAGAAGGAGAGTACATGGCGATGGATATTGCGGAAAAGATCGTCGGGATAACAGAATCGTTGCAGATACCCTATATTTTCAAGGGCTCTTATCGCAAGGCCAACCGTTCTCGCCTTGATTCGTTTACCGGGATAGGCGATGAGAAGGCTTTGAAAATATTACGGAAAGTCGCCGATACATACAAAATACCTGTCGTTACCGATATCCATACGGCCGAGGAGGCTAAGATGGCTGCCGAGTATGTCGATGTGTTGCAAATTCCGGCATTTTTGTGTCGCCAGACCGATTTGTTGGTGGCTGCTGCAAAAACAGGGCGAGTGGTGAATATCAAGAAAGGTCAATTCCTGTCGCCCGAGGCCATGAAGTTTGCCGCTCAAAAGGTCGTGGATGCGGGGAATAACGATGTGATGATTACAGAACGAGGAACTTCTTTCGGTTATCAAGATCTGTTGGTCGACTATCGGGGCATTCCGATTATGCAGAAGTTCGGTTTCCCGGTTATTCTTGATGCTACACATTCGTTGCAAAGACCCAATCAAGATTCGGGCGTGACCGGAGGAATGCCGGAATTGATAGAGACTATCGCCCGGGCAGGTATCGCTGTGGGTGTCGATGGGTTGTTTATGGAGACTCACCCCGAACCGTGTAAAGCTAAATCGGACGGAGCCAATATGTTGCCGTTGGATCTTTTGGAAGGCTTGCTGACAAGGTTGGTGTGCATTCGGCAGGCTGTAATGTCTTTGGGTAGTAAAGATAAGTAACATATAAAAGCTGTTTGACAATGGTTTCTCGACTCAGGTGTTTTATAGGGGGTATCTTATTTTGTTTTTTCACGTCATCGTTTGCTCTTCATGCGACGGAAAACGATGATTTGGTGAAAGCCATGATGGAGGTATATGCCGAGGAATTGGCTGCCAATCCACAGGATTACAGAACGTATTATAGCCGGGCTATGGCTTATTTCGGACAGGGGGATATGAAAAAGGCTTTGTCGGATATCAACAATGCGATTAAATATTTTCCTCGAAAAGAGAAGGACGATTTGGCACAGGCTTATTTGTTGAGAGCCAAGATTCTGTCGGAAAGGGGAGAGACCAAGTCTGCTTTGACCGATTTGAACAGTGCTTTACGATTAGTCCCTAACCATCGGTTGGCTCTGAAAGACCGGGGAGATCTGCTGTGCCAGTTGGGACAATACGATATGGCTAAAATCGACTATAACCATTTGTTGCGCATGGATACTCGCAGTCAAAGCGCATTTATGGGATTGGCGCGAGTCGAGGCTCATACCGGTCAGCCTGTGAGAGCGAAAGATTTATTAGCTCAGGCTGTCAATCTCTCGCCCAAAGATCCGAAGATTTATTTGGAGCGCAGCGAGATTTATAAGGAGATGGACATGATGCCCGAAGCAGTCGATGATTTGGTCTATGCCGTCTCGCTCGATGACGGGCATTCGGGAGCGATACAAAAGCTGGTCGCTTATAGTAACGAGTCGTATAACGGCGTTATCGAAGGGTTGAATCGGAATATCGAACGTTCTCCCCGGCAGGGTATGCTTTATTATGTGCGTGCCACCATTTATAAAGACCATTATGATTATGCATCTTCTTTGCGTGATTGGAATACGATCGTGGAGGAGAACTTTTTCAATTTTCATACGGTCTATTATAACCGGGCCTTTTGTCTGTCGAGGTTGACCCGATTCGACGAAGCGAGAGCCGATATAAAAAGAGCGATAGAGAAAGATTCGCAGAATGCCGAATATTATCGATTGCTGTCTGAAATCGAAAGGGGAGACGGCAATCTTGCCGCTGCCGACCAAGCTGTTCGGCAAGCGGCGGTATATGACCCGTCGAATGTGGCGATTTGTCTGGAAAGGGGAATGATTGCCTATGACGAAGGCGACTTCGGACAGGCGATAAGTTGTTATAACGAGGCTGTTGTCGCGGCTCCCGATGAACCGTATTCCTATTTGGCACGGGCTTATACGCAAGAATATGGTATAGAAAATCGTACAGCTGCTGAGGCGGATTACCGCAAAGTACTTAGCTTGGACGGTACGTCTGTCGCTTATGGCGATAATTTGAAAGGAATCGCATTTGCGAGACTTCATTTGAAAAAACAGGCCGAGGAGTGGGAGCGTTCGCTTTTGGCTTCCGGGTCGGTTCGTAATATCGATTATTTTTATTTAGCCTGCATGTATGCCGGTTTTGATGTCGACAAGTCGATTTCCTATCTCGACAAGGCGTTGCAAAACGGATATGGCGATTATTATCGTATTCATGTCGACCGCTACTCTCCGGTATCGCTATTACCCATCAGACATTTGTCGCAGTACAGCGATTTGCTGTATAAATATCGTGCCTTGTTCGGTAAATAGTTGCAAGTCCGCGCCGTTTTTTATTTTACGGTTCTGATGCATTGTCTTTATGTTTGAATATTTTCTGTCCCCATGATGTTTTTAGGATTCCTTTCATTATAATGGGTGTCAATATTCCTGCTATTGCTGCCGGTATAACAATATTTACTATTATCTCGTTTAAATTCATAATGGGTCGAATTGTTCTTTATGGATTAATTGTATTACAAAGATATTTAAATAAATATGTTTTTAGGAAGCCATATTTAAATTTTTTGTTGAGCCCGGTAAAATCGTATAAATCTTTGGATAAGGATTTTTCTTAGAAGCTGTTTTAAATTTATCGGGACGAGTTGTCTTCGATATGTGGCGTATTTTTATGAGCTCGTAGTTTTTGCTGTTCGAGAAAACGGGCATATCCGGCTTTCAGGAAGTCGTCGATGTCGGCAGGCAATTCGTTTTCTTCCGATGGCAGATTGTCGTCAAGAGCCATCATATCGAAGAGTTCCTTTGCGTGTTCGGATAGAGAGATAGAGGCTTCGGGGTGGATATCATCGGCAGTCGTCTCGTCGGCTGTATTTTTCCGTCTTTTCTTTCCGGCTTCTTTCTTCGAGGGCTTATTCTCGAATCGCTTGGCATATCGTTCGAGGGTGTTGATGTAGCCCATCAAAGTTTTTACTTCCGCAGCTTGTGTCAGTACGTCTAACGAGAGCAGCAGTTCGTAATAACGTAATAGGAGTTGATGTCTCAACACCTCTATTCTCAATCGTTGTTCTTTCAGAATCTGTTCTTGTGTTTCCATATGTCTGTTTTTTTCAGGCAAATGTAGAACCGGTATGTCTGTTGTTTATGGCATGATCGAACTTTTTTAGAAAAAAGAGGGAGATATTTATATTTTTAGAGGTGTCGGTTCTTTGCACTTTTCTTGCTGCGATGTAGGGGGCTGCCGAAGGAACGGTAATTTTTGCGCAGAGATTGAAAAGGCTGTCATCGTTTTTGGGGTATAGGATTTTTTGATTGTAGAATTTAACCCCCTCGCCCTACGGGCACTCCCCCTATCTCATCTGCGATGAGCAGAGGGGGAGGTTGAATTTTATCAAAAATCTATTTGGCTACTTTTTAACCACTCTCCGAAAAGATGGGAATGTGGTTGTAGATAAGAGAGCCGTCGCTAAGATTCAAGCCTACCTCACGAATTTTCTACTGAATCGAAATTTCCGGCAAAGCCCTCGGCAGCCGAGTCGAATGTATTAAAAAGGCATTAACCGAAGGGTTAATGCCTTTTATAGAAAGAAGCAATTTGTTTTAGTGGAAATGAAATTATTTCTTTTCGTATTTGATTTATTTTATTCGTAAGATTTTGCCTTCGCGCAATACTCCGTTTCGCTTAATCCCGTTGAGCTTGCACAGATGACTGATCGAGACACCGTATTTATTGGCTATCCTTGATAGTGAATCTCCTTTTCTAACTCGATAGGATACGTATTTCGCTCCGTTGTTACTGCCCTTGTATCTGCCGTATCCCAAGCTGCTGGCTAATTCTTTCGGATTGAAAGTATATTGGTCGGTATGAGGCACTTGATTTACAAAGTCGAAAATCTTATTGGGATTGATGTCCATTCCCAAATAGCGCGTTTCGAAGTGCAAATGAGGGCCCGTGGAGCGTCCCGTGTTACCTCCCAAAGCAATGGGTTCTCCCACTTTTACGATTTGATCGGGCTTAACCAAGAATTTGGAGAGATGGCCGTATATGGTTTCGAGGCCGTTGCTGTGACGAATGATTACGTAGTATCCATATCCTCTGCGTTCATATCGTGTTAATCTCACTTTCCCGGAGAAGGCCGCACGTACTGTATCTCCGATATGAAGCGACAAATCCACTCCTCTGTGCATGCGTCTGCGTCGCCAACCGTAGTTCGATGTAATATGACCAATGATGGGCATACAATATTCCGAGACGTCGATAGTAGCGGATTCGGGCAATTTGTCTATTGGGACTTTGTATGGGTTTACCCATGTTTGATCCCAATTTTCTCCATAAATATCAATACCGGGAAACTCCTCTTCCTCTTCTTCGAGCATTTCGAGTAGGGCGATGGAATCGACCAAGTTTATTTCTTTGTGTATGTTTTGTTGCCCTGCGATGAGGTCTTGGTGTTGTTTGGAGTGTAGGTGAGTGGAGAGATTCCTATTGTGCTGGGCATTTAAGTTACCTAGCGAGAATGCAAGCAGGAGAGGTAGAATGTAATGTTTTGTTTTTCCGAAATACATTTTATTTATCTAATTCTGGCATAAGCCGCGTCCTAAAATAAATAGTCGAAGTAGCCTTTTTATTAAGCCCACCAAAGAAAGATGCGTATATTTTTGCACACACTTTTCAAAGATAATGAATTTTGGAGGAATGTGTTCTGGTTGGTTAACAAAATTTAGGTATCCAGTAAGCCGATTTGTTTGTGCTTTTTCGTATAAAAAATTGATTTATATGTCTTTATGTGTAAACATGTTTTACAACATAAAATAGTAAAAACTCTTTATTTAACTGATTAATCCCCAGTTTTTTTGTTTTTCGAAAATGCGGTTTAGTTCTTTTCGTACGATTTGGTTTTCGGGTCGTTCTAACAATTCATCGGAATCTAGCAGTTTACCTGCTTCATCGCGAGCTACTTGCAATATTTGTGCATCTTTTGCCAAGTTGGCGATTTGTAAATTGAATGCAATTCCACTTTGCTGAGTCCCTTCCATATCCCCCGGTCCCCTCATTTGCATGTCGGCTTCGGCAATGCGAAACCCGTCATTGGTTTCTGCCATGATTTCGAGCCTTTTTCGGGTATCTTGGTTGATTTTATAAGATGTCATCAAGATACAATATGATTGTTCGGCGCCACGACCTACACGCCCTCTGAGCTGGTGTAGCTGAGCCAGACCGAAACGTTCGGCGTTTTCGATGATCATGACCGATGCATTGGGTACGTTCACCCCGACTTCTATGACCGTAGTCGCCACCATAATGCGGGCTTCTCCCGATACGAATTTTTGCATCTCGGTTTCCTTTTCGGCCGCTTTCATTTTTCCATGTACCATGCACACTTGATATTCGGGGAAAATTTCCCGAATGTGTTCATATCCTTCTTCTAAATTTTTCAAGTCGCTTTTCTCGCTTTCCTGTATGAGCGGATACACGATATAGGCTTGTCTCCCGATTTGTAGTTGCTTGCGCAAAGAAGCGTATAGCTGGGCTCTTTTGTTATCGTATTGAAGGAGTGTTTGTATGGGTTTGCGTCCGGGGGGCAGTTGGTCGATGACCGATACGTCGAGATCGCCATAAACGGTCATGGCCAAAGTCCGGGGAATGGGGGTGGCAGTCATGACCAAAATGTGTGGCGGAATTTTATTTTTTCTCCAAAGCCGAGCCCGTTGCTCTACCCCGAACCGATGTTGCTCATCGATGACGACAAAACCCAGATTCGCAAAATTTACCGAGTCTTCCAGAAGGGCATGGGTTCCTATCAGCAGGTTTATTTCTCCGGTGAGGAGCCCTTCTAAAATAGGAGCTCTTCGTTTTTTAGATACCGACCCCGTGAGTAGTTCAATACGTAGTCCTAACGGCTCTACCATCTTTTTCAGCCCTTCGTAATGCTGGGTGGCCAATATTTCGGTGGGAGCCATTAGACAGGCTTGGTAACCGTTGTCTACGGCGATGAGCATACTCATGAGCGCGACCAATGTTTTTCCACTGCCTACATCTCCCTGTAACAGTCTGTTCATTTGTCTGCCGCTGCCCATATCGGCTCGAATCTCTTTGATGACTCGTTTTTGAGCTTGGGTGAGTTCGAAGGGCAACACTTGATGATAAAAGTCGTTGAAATAATTCCCGATGTGGTCGAAACGGAATCCTCCCAATTTCAGGTTCCGTAACCGGGTATATCGTAGAATGTGTAATTGCAGGTAGAATAACTCTTCGAATTTGAGCCTGAATTCTGCCCGCCTCAGGTGGCCTATCGTCACCGGAAAGTGAATGTTGCGTAGGGCATCGGTCGAACTCATGAGTTGCATTCGCGAGATAATGGGAAGGGGCAATGTTTCGGGTAGTGGGTTTTGTATTCCGGAGAGAAGGGTATATACCATTTTCTGTATGGCTTTCGAGTTGAGGAACGCATTTTTCATTTTTTCGGTCGTGGTATAGTACCCTTGTAGTCCGGTCGTGTTGTCTATGCGATCGTCTATCGGGTCGAGCTCGGGGTGGGCGATGTTGAATTTTCCGTTGAAAAGAGTGGGTTTCCCGAAAAGCGTATATTCCGTTCCCGGTTTGTAACGGTCGGTGATATAGCGTATTCCTTTGAACCAAACGAGCTCTATGACTCCCGAACCGTCGGAGAACAGGGCGGTGAGCCGCCGGCGTGCCCCTTCTCCGTGAGTGGTGTATGAAACGATTTTACCTCGTAACTGAATATAAGGCATTGAACCGTCGATTTCGTTTATTTTGTAGGTCTTGCTTCGGTCGATGTATTTATACGGATAATAGTGCAGCAGGTCGAGATAGGTGAATATCTCTAATTCTTTGTTTAGGAGTTCGGCGCGTTTAGGGCCGACCCCGGGAAGGTATTTGATATTTAAACCGGCTAAATCTGTCATTCCTTCAATCCTATTTCGGCGATTGCCAAGTCGACCGGCAGAGTTATTTTCAAGTTTTCCCGATTCCCTTCAACCAATTCGGGAATGTATCCGGCAGCCTCGTACACCGAGGCATCGTCGGTGAAAGTGTCGTTATAAGGGAGCTTGTATGCCTTTTTTATTTCTTCGACCCGGAATGTTTGCGGAGTTTGTACCGCCACGAATGCCGTACGGTCGACGGCCTTGCTGGATTTGTCGGGAAATATTTGTCTTAATGAATCGGTTAGAGGAAGAACGGGTATGGCTCCGCCTTTTTCTTCTGCGACATGAAAACAATTTTCTATTACGCGATGAGCCGTGAGCGGGCGTACCCCGTCGTGGATAGCGACAATCCCTTCGTCCGGGATAAGAGATAGTCCGTTAAGAACCGAATGAAAACGTGTTTCTCCCCCCTTGACAACGAGATGGGGAATTGTGATTCGGTGAACTACGCATAGCCGTTTCCAATATTCTTGTTGGTTTTGAGGAAGTACGATTATTAAATCGATATTCGGATCGAATCGGTAGAAATTTTCTATCGTATGGGCTAATATCGGTTTGCCGGCTATTTCGATGAATTGTTTGGGAATGTCGTTTCCCATACGAGTTCCTTTTCCCCCGGCTACTATGATTGCATATCGTTTCATCGATGGCTTCTTTTCCTATGATTACAAAAATAGTACAAAGCGAGAGCAGAAACAAATTTATTCGGTTGTGCCGAAGCGCAGCCTGTTTCCACCCGTAAGGCAAATATAGCGAAAGGTGAGTGCAAAGGCAAGCGGAAATCACATTTCCGATTTGACTCTGTCGAACCGCCTCCTATATTCTACAAATATAAGGATTTATTTCTGTATGGAGAAATATTCTCTCTTGTGCGTACAGAGCGAAGGGCGGTTTCGAGGGGAATGAAGGGAAAAGGGGAAGGAAAAAGACAGGCGGAAGAACCAGAGTTCTTCCGCCTGTCGCTATGTGATTCAAGTCAATGTTATAGCCTTACTTTCGCGCGCTTCACACTGCCTGCTGTTTGGACTTCTACCACGTAAATACCTTTCAGATCACCGGCATTTATAACGGCCGATTCACTTGCCGGGGTTTCGGTTATGCAGAGGCTTCCGCTCGTCGAGTATACTTTTATCGTTTCGATAACGGCATCGGCTACGACATGAATGTTTCCCGTGCGGTCGGTGAATATTTTCGTCGCATTTTCTGTCGTATGATCTATTCCACTGATAATCGTTAATTCGAAATTCTGTTCGGTATCTTCGTTTACTGTCACGAGCACACCGTCCACACCTGTGTAGTTGTCTTTGCTAACCGTCATTTCATATTCTTTTCCCGGTTGCATTACGGAAATGCTGTAAGCTCCCGTTTCGTCGGTGGTAGCGGTATAAATGACTTCGCCCGATTGCATGGTTACCGTTGCACCCTCTATCGGGGCTTGGTTATCTTTCCGGGTTACAATGCCGTGTACGACCGGCGCTTCGGTTGCCAATCCCAGTTCCATCACCATGATATTTTCGGCTACTTTCGGGATATACCCGCCATTTATCCAAGTATCCATATAATCGGCACTGGTATTACCGTCTATGCTATAAGTCTTCATCGATTTGGTGGAGGTCTTTTGAGTGAAGAAGTAGACACCCGATTTGTAGTATGTGGAGTCTACGGAGACAATGAGGCTAAGGTTTCCACCATTGTAAGTGATCGGGGTTTCGGGTCTCATTTCGAAATATAGGGGCGATTCTTTACTTCCTCCTGCTTCGTATCGCAAGTTCGCTCCGATATGGCTCAATCCTGTTATGTCCGCTTCGCTCATTTTGTCGGTAGTGAGAGCCGTTTTTTCGGTATTGCCTATCCAGATATTTATTCGATATCCTTTTACGGCTGCATCTGTGGCGTAATAGGGGATATTTACCGTTTCGATCACGTCGCCTGCTTGCAATCCTACAAGATCTTCCGGAGTGTAAAGTGTTTCATAGAGGTAGTGCTTGTAGTTGGGAGAGGGGGCCGTTGTCGATAAATCGCCTATCATAACGGTAGAAATCAGGCTTTCCTCGGCAACAGATACCGTAATCGTGTCGGTCGAGGTCACTACATCGTCGAGTGTAAGCAGTGCATAGATCGATGCTTCGCCGGCGGCTCTCGGGGTCCACGAACAAGTGTAGCTTTTCATGTCGCCCAATATCATAGGTTCTACTGTGTAGTTGCCGATGTTTTCTTCGCCGTTCATCAAGGCAATCGAATAGCTTTCGGCCGTTTCTCCGGCTGTGCCCAAGCAAGCCACGTCGATGGTAAAGTTTTGAGTGTAGTTTACCATACCTTTGTTCTCTCCGGTAAATCCTTTAATGTCGATGCGGTGCTCTTGATAAACAATTTGTGGGCCGTAAACCAAGTCGATATAAGTCTTTTTGCTGGCGAATCCGATATAATAATCACCTTCGGTAAAGTCTTCGGGCATATAAGCCGCCATCTCAGTCCAGTCACTCCAATAATCGCCATAAATGGCGAAAGATTTTAACAGATTCCATGTCTTTCCGTCTGCGGAATATAGAATATCAGTGTTATATCCAGAAGATGAGGTCGCTCTTACAGAGAATGCAATAGAGTCTCCTGCCGAGAGATGGAGCAAGGGGGTGATGATCGTATCGACTGTGGATTCTGTATTGACAATGCTGGTTTCACCATGATGTTTAGTCGTCGTATTTCTTTCCCAAAGTCCTTGTTTCATATCCCAAAGGATTGGCGGGAAGGTTTCGCCTTCGAACGATTCTAATAAAGCCGTAGCCGATAGCATTGTACCGGAGGCGGTAAATTCCGTATTGCCCATACCGTCATGTTCTACCGTGATATTATCGTTATATATGCCCGGTTCGGCATTGAAAGTGATTTGGATCGTATCGGATTTGCTACTGGGTATAACCAATGGCAGTGCTGCATTTACCGAGAATGCTGACCCCGATGGCACTGTGATTTTCGATACGGTCAATGCTCCGTTGTTGCTATTGTTTTTGATTACATAATCCAATGTCGTCGCTTTGTTTACCAATCCAAAGTTTATAGCCGATAAGGAGGCATCCCCCTTATTGGGCTTGATAGTTATATTATCGCCCGTTTTTACTTGGGTGAAATGTGTATTTTCGACGTTGTTTACTTTTACATTGAACGATAGTTTGCTTTTTTCGTCATTGCTGCTAATGAGCAGATAACCCTTGATTGTAGTTTCTGCGCCTGCGGCTATTTCAGGCCCGGGGATAACATTGTCTTCGTATAAGGTTGTGTCTTCTCCGTTTATGATGTAAGTTTTGTAGGAGACGCCTTCGGCTACGGTATTGTTCTCGTTCACTAATTGGGTCGTGAAATTATAGCTGTCGGCTGAGACTGTTTGAGTCCCGATGTTCTTAACTGCAAATTGCAATGTGTTTTGAGTGGCTTTGTCGGGGCCTGCATATAATGTCATCCAACTACTAGGTCTGTTGTTGGCTTCTTTAACCAACTGTATACCTTTGGAAATTTCCTGCCGAGTGAATGCTATGAAGTTATCTACATAGACATTGTTCAGTGTGAAGGCTATGCGTGATCCTTCGGGTACATCGTCGACATTGACTGTTGTCCAAGATGACGAAGAGCCTGTTCCCGTATTTATTGCGGTCTGCGTACCGTCGGCTGTTACGATATACGCTTGAATAGCATCGGAAGAGCCTCCGGCTTTCTTGAAATCGAATGTTACTTTTCCCGATATGACAGGGGTAAATATCGTGTCGATGGTCGATTCATCTCCCCAAGAGCCGATAGAACCGCTTAAACATTTTGATCCGTTTACACCTTTACTACTGTTGATGGAATAGGTAGTTTCATTTCCGTTTTTAACGACCACCCATTCGTCTGGAAGTTTGGATAGTTCGTCGAATGTTTCGTAGTAGGCTGTTGCCGGATAGGTCTCGGCCGATAGGGTAATCGTGTCTTTTCCTCCGTTAGAGTCGATGTATAATTTCCCGGTAAATGAATTTACTTCTGCCGACGAGAAGTTAACAGTAATTGTTTTTTGTTCGTTGAAAGCGATATCGGTCATTGTCGGAGTAACGGAGAAAGGCGACGATTCGCCGTTTTCTACGGAAAGGGTAGCATTCAACGTGTTTATTCCCTCGTTGGAAAGTATAAATTCTTGTGATGCCGATTCCCCGGCTTTCACCATACCCAGATCGATATTTTTCGTTTCGTTGATTAATTTGGGTTGCTCCGATATCAATTCGATTTTGATATTGTCGATATAATTGGCGTTTCCATATTCTTGGATCGCTTCGAAGATAACGTAAAATTCTTGCTCGGCCATTTCGGACGGTATGTTGACCGACATTTCGTACATTCCGGTTTTAGTAATCTCAGTGCCTGCGTATCTTTTGGCGTGAAGAATGGGTTCACTTAGAGTCGTAACGGTTTGGTCTCCGTTGATAATTACTTTGTTATCATCGTCATAGCTGTAAATATCGCCTATGGGGTTGACATATATTTTAAATCCCTCATTGGGCTGGCGCGTACCTGTATCTCGATTCATGAAGAATGAAATTTTAGCGGTTCGTCCAGAGGCAAAAGACAGTTTCGGGGTCACTAATATTGCCGTTGAGGTAGCTCTGGCATCATCGGCTTTTAATGAGTAGCCATCACATGCATTTGAACTTGATGTATTTACCGACCATTTGGTCGCAGTGCTTCCTGTCGCATATCCCGATTTTAGAGTCCAACCGCTTAATCCAAAATTTTCTTCGGAAGAGGAGATTTCGTTAAAATTTTCAAAAAATGGGGCGCTATCGGTGATTTCGATAGCTTGGGCGTAACTTACCGGCGACAGTCCCAGTAAACATATTACAATCCCAATCCAAGTGAAAGTGTAAGATTTTTTCATAATTAAAACAATTAGAAAAGAATTATATGAAATAATAATATTATATT
>ENA-UAOY01000265-UAOY01000265.1-human-gut-metagenome-genome-assembly--contig:-NODE-265-length-27307-cov-5.365918_pt1 | contig 27307 bp, 26 predicted proteins | sample MGYA00243477_ERZ654571 | MGnify/ENA primary metagenome ERZ654571 (study PRJEB26926, sample SAMN06164761) | human gut metagenome | biome: ENVO:00009003; feature: ENVO:2100002; material: ENVO:00002003...
GAGATAGGAGTCCGTCTCGTGGGCTCGGAGATGTGTATAAGAGACAGGATTATGGCAAGGTGGGTATGCAGAAAATCATCACCACTGTCGGTAATGTGGTCAGCGGTTCAGCCCGTTCCAAAGAGACTTTGGAGTGGTTGTCAAGCGACATTTTCGGTAAGGTGGTACAACTGAAGAAAGGCGTGACCATCGACCGGGACAAGACTTCCGTCAACCTCAATGAGAATATGGACAGCCTTGTTCCTGCATCCAAAATATCCGATATGCCTACCGGCTGGATATGCGGTCAGACGGCAAGGGATTTCGTGAAGACCAAAACCGGAAGCGGAGACTCGATGAACATCCAGGAGAGCGAAGAGTTCAAGACTTCCAAGTTCTACTGTAAGACAGACTTCGATATGGGTGAGATTAAAAAGGAAGAAGCCGGGTACGTTCCTCTCCCTAAGTTCTACACCTTCAAGTCAAGGGACGAAAGGGAACGCATCCTCTATAAGAATTTCGTGCAGGTCGGCGAGGATGTCAAGGAAATGATACAGGAGGTTTTGAAATATAAAGTCAAATAAATATGTAATCAAATGGCATCAATTAAATTAAAGTTTAGAGTGTCCTCTCTTCCTGAGAAAGAGGGCACTTTGTATTTTCAAGTTATCCACGAGAGAGTAGTCAAACAGATAAGCACATCCTATCGGATATTTGAAACGGAGTGGGATGGGCAATGCAGTGATATTGCCAGACTTTCGCACATATCCCCTGACCGGCAGGGTGCAATCAAGTCAATCCGGGACAAAATCGCGTGGGAGAAAAAACGGTTGGATAAAATCATCGGGAGTCTGGAGAGTAAAGGAAAAAACTTTTCCGCAGATGAAATCGTGCAGGAATATTACGCCCTGTCATCCGACAAGACGACTGTTTTTGAATACATCAAAACTCAAATAACACGGTTGAAGAACACAGGAAAAGAACGTACCAGCGAGACATATCGGCAAGTGCTTATGAGTTTTATGAGGTTCAGAAACGATGAAGACCTGTATTTCGACATGATGGATGAAGACCTGATTTGCCGGTACGAGAGCAGTATGCGGGCTTCCGGCTTATGCAGGAACACGACCTCGTTTTATATGCGCACCTTGCGCAGCGTCTATAACCGGGCGGTAGAAGATGGACTGACCACGCAAAACACTCCATTCCGACGGGTATATACGGGAGTTGACAAGACCTCCAAACGTGCCATCAGTCTCAAAGAAATCAAGAAGATTAAAGAATTGGATTTGAGCGACACACCGGTACTTGACTTTGCAAGGGATATGTTCCTGTTTTCGTTCTATATGCGTGGAATGTCGTTCATTGACATAGTCTACTTGAAGAAGAAAGACTTATCAAACGGTTTTGTTGTCTATAACCGGCGCAAGACCGGGCAGCAGATGGTGGTCAAATGGGAAAAAAGCATGGAAGACATCGCAGCCAAACATCCCAATGAGCAGAGCGCATTTCTACTTCCGGTCATCACAAGGCAGGACGGCACGGAGCGGAAGCAATACCAGAACAAGATGTTGCTGGTAAACAAATATCTGAAGAAAATAGCGGAACTGGCAGGAATAGGCGTGCCCTTGACCATGTATGTCGCAAGACATTCCTGGGCAAGCATCGCCCAATCCAGAAATATACCGATGAAAGCCATCAGCCTTGGTATGGGGCACGACAATGAACAAACCACGCAGATATATCTTGCGTCTATCCAGACCGACGTGATAGATAATGCCAACAACAAGATTCTGAATCTTTTGGATAAGTGCAAGTGAGATTGTTTGGCAAAAGTCCATACTCTTACGTAGAGTGCATACTTTGTATGCAAAGGTACGAATTTATTTGCAAATGGTATGCTCTTGTTTGCAAAAGTTTCAAGGAAAAGATAAAGTGTTTGACAAAATCAATCAAGCTCTTCGCTTAAACAAATGAAAATCAGCTATTTGCAAAGAAAAACCAACTCTACGTAAGAGCCAAATCATCAGATATAAAAATGAGAAGAACTGTACTGACCCTATTGCTCGCGCTGTTCCTCCTGCCAATAGCAGCACAGGAACAAACGGAGAGAATCAACCGCACAGACACTGTGACGGACACTACTTATGTGTTCCGTTTCACGGCAGGCAAGGATATGTTTTATGTGCCTTACAGCGACAACGACAAGGAACTGGCACGTCTTGAATCGTGCGTGGAGAAGCACAAGGACAATATTCTGGCTGGAAAAACGCCGTTGCATGTGGACGGATACTGTAATTCCACTGCCACGGAGAAAGAGAACCTTGCCATTGCCAAAATCCGCTCCAACCGCGTAAAGTCGGAACTCATCATCCGTAGCGGACTGACGGAAAGCTGTTTCGTAACGCGCAACCATGCCTACGGCGGCGACTATGTGTCGGTGCGCCTTGTAGTGCCGATGACCGATAACAAGCATAAAGCTGATGTTGCGGAACAGGCTGCTAAAGAACGCGCCGAGGAGCAAGCCCGCCTTGAAGCCGAACGGAGATCCGAACAGGAACGTGCCGCCAAAGAACAGGCAGCTCGCGAGCAAGCGGAAGCCGAAAGAGCCGCCGCTGAACAGGCGGAACGAGAGCGGCTGGAGGCAGAGGAACGTACCCGCCTGCAAGCCGAGGCGGATGCAGCCGCAAATGCCAAGCCCTACACCCTTGCCCTGCGTGCCAACCTGCTGCGCTGGGCTACCCTGACACCAGATCTTGGCGTGGAATGGCGCATCTGCCCGTCGTGGGGCATTGCCGTAAACGGCTCGTGGACTTCTTGGAGCTGGAGCGACAAAGACCGCCGCTATGCTCTGTGGAAAGTGGCTCCGGAAGTGCGTTACTACATGGGCGAGAAGAAAGCCTGGTATCTGGGTGCTATGTTCAAGGCCGGACAGTTCAACTACAAGCTCTCCGAAACAGGCAAGCAGGGCGACCTAATGGGTGGCGGCATCACTGCCGGCTACCAGCTGCGGCTGAACAAGGCATTAGGTCTTGATTTCAACCTCGGCTTGGGCTACCTGAATGCCGACTATGAGAAATATGAAGTCATCGACGGTGTGCGCGTGCGCCGCGGCAACGAGACAAAGGACTGGTGGGGCCCCATCAATGCCGGTGTAACATTGGTGTGGAAACTTTTCTAACAGAGGGAGGAAGACGATATGAAAGCAAGACAATATATAAATATGATGGGAATGGCAGCCGCCGTGCTGCTCTCTTCCTGCGTGAAGGACACGCTTTATGACACGCCGCATCCCGACTACGGGAAGATTGCGGTGACAGCCGACTGGTCGGCCCGCGGTGAGGGTATCGACATACCTGCCACATGGACGGTCACCATGGGTGACTATATGGGTACGGAGACTTCCGCCACCCATACCCCCGACCATCTGTTTGCTCCGGGCAGCTACACCCTTGCGGTGTGGAACCCGGCTGAAGGAATCACGGTGAACGGCACCACCGCCACCATTGCCGCAGCCACGGGAACCCGGGCAGGCACGGATGCCTTTGTGAACAATGCCCCGGGATGGTTCTTCACCTATACGGAACAGGTGACCATCGAGAAAGACAAGGACTATCCGCTGACCGCCGCAATGAAGCAGCAGGTACGCGAACTGACGCTTGTCGTCGAACCTACTGGTGATGCCGCCGAACGCATCACGGAGATTGTTGCCCATCTGACGGGTGCAGCCGGAACACTCGATTTCGCTACCGATACCTACGGAGCCGCTTCGAACGTCGTGCTGCCCTTCACCAAGATAACCGAAGGTGACGATGCCGGCAAGTGGAAAGCCACGGTGCGTCTGCTGGGTGTGACCGGCACGGAACAACTGCTGACGGGTGAAATCCGCTATACGGACGGCAACCCGACCCCCACGACGCTGAAAAGCGACCTCACGGAAGCCCTCAAGGAGTTCAACACCGGAAAGGGCGAATCGCTGACCCTCGGCGGAACGCTGGTTGAGACTCCCGAAGGCATAGAAGTGGACGGAGCCGAAATCAACGGCTGGGAAGAAGTGAAAGGTGATGATGTAAATGCCGATTTGTAACTAATATAATGACAGCTATAATGAAGACAAGATTTTTTGCACTTGCGACGCTCGCCCTCGCACTGGCGGCCTGCAACAACGACAACGAGAACCTGAACGGTGATCCCGTGGCCGCCCAGTTTACCGCCGACATCGCCCCCGCCACCCGCGCCAGCGGAACCACCTGGACTGGCGGCGACCGTATCGGCATCACCGACATCGGCAACGATACCCAGTACGGCAACGTGCCTTTCATCCTGAAAAACGGGAAATTTGAGGCGGAAGAAAAGGTCATCTATATCGAAGATACAAAGACCCATACTTTCCGCGCCTACTATCCGTACAACGCGGCGGGAGGCATCCTCGCAGCCACGACCGATGCCACGGCGCAGCAGAGCCAGTCTGCCATCGACTTCCTCTTTGCTTCAGGAGCCACGGGAGACAAAAACAGCCCGGTAGTAAGCTTTACCGACAAAACTGGCAAAGGCGGTGAAGATAACTCCTTCCACCACCGCATGAGCCGGATAACCCTTACCTTCGAGGCGGGCGCCGATGTGGATTTCAGCGTGGTCAAGCCTGAACGTTACACGCTGGACGGATTGATACTCACCGGTACGTTCAACACGACCGACGGTATTGCCACCGCAGATGACGGGGCACAGGCCGAATCGCTGGCCATGAATCTGGCAGACGGCAATCTCACGTCATCGATCATCCTCTTCCCGCAGACAGCTACATCCCTGCCGTTGGTTGTGAATTACAAAGGTCAGGAATATCATGCCACACTCACCGTGCCCGAAGGCGCACTACAGGCGGGCAACAACTATACCTATATCGTCAAGGTGCGCAACAAAGTCCTTGAAGTCAGCGAAGCCACCATTGAAGAGTGGAACGATATAGGCGGCGGAGAAGTGGATGCCGACCTTTAAGATATTAATAATCAATTGATTAGAATGGAGAATTATGATACATAGATTATTTATCACCGCAGCCACCGCGCTGCTGTTCGCCCTCGCCGCCTGCACACAGGACGAACTTGCTGACGATAACCGTCTGCCCGAAGGTGAATACCCCGTAGTCATCCGTGCCACCGGATTATCCGTAGAGACAACGCCGCTGGCAGCCCCTTCCACCCGTGCCACCGTGGACGGCGATTGGCAGGGTGTCACTTCCGTGGCACTCAAGTTGGGCGATGCGGTAAAGGAATACACCGTAACGGCTTCTACCGATTTCAAGAGTGCCACACTCTCACGCGAGAACGCCCCACACTACTGGACCAGCCGCGACCCGATTACCGTATCGGCATGGTGGCCCTTCGACAATGCCGACATCACACAGATGCCTGCCGTGAAGGTGGCAGAAGACCAGAGCAAATTGGCTGACTTCCAGAACAGCGACTTCATCGCCGCTGAGAACCGGAAAGTGGAATTTAACAACCCGACCTTGGAGTTCAACCACCGAACGGCACGCGTGGCAATCGAACTGAAGCCCGGTACGGGATTCACAAGCGTGGACGGTGCCACGGTGAGCCTCGTGAGCCTGTCTGCCGATAACGGCAACCCGACCGCCATCAAGACCTACAACGCAAGCGGCAACACCTACGAGGCACTGACCGCCCCGCAGACCGTTGCGGCAGGCAAGCCGTTCATCCGGGTGGAACTCGGCGGCGGCACCTTCTACTTCCGTCCGCAGAACAACGTCGTATTAGAGGCGGGCAACCGCTATAAATATACCGTCAAGGTGAACGCCACCGGCCTAACGTTAGAGGGCTGCACCATCGGTGAATGGTTTGACGGCGGCGGCGAGACTGGCGAGGCTGAAGATTTGGGCTATTCTATACAGGACGACGGCAGCTATATGGTCTATAACGCTGACGGCCTGCTGGCATGGAACAAAGCCGCACAAAAAGATGAATCGATAAATTGCACCCTCACCGCCGACATCGACCTGACGGGTAAGAAATGGACACGGATAGGCATATGGCCAGGTTACTCCGGCGTCTTTAATGGGCAGGGACACCGCATTACAGGATTAAACTTTTCAGCAGAGACTACTAAACTTTTTGGGTTATTAAATGGACGTGGTGTGATAAAGAACCTACAACTCATAGATGTGAATCTGTATGGCAGTAGTGGATCAGCAGCTGGAATAGTGGAGCAAAATGAGGGTAAAATCATTGCCTGCTCTGTGACGGGAAAAATTTCTGCATATGGTAGAACTAGTGGTATAGCCTATTCAAATTATGGCGATATCATCGCTTGCTGGTTCGACGGCACATTGAAAGAGTATGAATCTGGAGCTATAGTGTGTTATAACTACGCTTATACAACTTCCTGTTATTGGGGAGGCAATGCCGGGCAAGGAGTATTCCGTAATCTTGGAGGAAAGGTAGATGCCACGAAGGTGGACGGCGCGACCGTGAAATGGCAGGCAGCCGTTGACGGCATGAACACCGCCCTCACCAACAACGACTACCAGTGGGCACTCGGCACCGGCGGTCTGCCCGTACTGAAAAGAAACAATAACAACCCCTAAACAACACGCATCATGAAACGAACAACCATCCATATATCCGCAGCCCTCGCCCTACTGCTCGGCCTTGCCGCCTGCACACAGGACGAAGCGGGCTTCCTGCCAGAAGGGGCGGAAGGCACACCCATCGTCTTCACCGCCACGGGGCTGAAACCCGCCGCGACAGCCATCGCCGGCACCCGTGCCCCGGTGGACGGCAATTGGGAAGGCGTGCAGAGCGTGGCAGTCCTGATGGACGGCACGGTGAAGGCATACGACGTGACGCCCTCCACCGCCGACCCCACCAGCGCCACGCTGACCTCCACCGATCCGCACTACTGGAGCAACCACAACGACATCACCGTCACAGCGTGGTGGCCATACACCGAGGGCGAGACAACTCTGCCTGCTGTGAAGGTAAAAGCCGACCAAAGTGCCCGGGAGAACTTCGAGGCCAGTGACCTCATCGTAGCCGACGGGCAGACGGTCACCTACGGCAGCCCCATGCTCCGCTTCACCCACCGCACGGCGCGGGTGACCGTCATCCTGACGGACTACACCGAGGGGCTGGCATCCGTGCGGCTGACGGGTCTCTCCACCGAAGGCGGCAACCCGGCCGAAATCACCCTGTATGACAAGGGCAGCAACACCTACACCGCCCTCGTAGCCCCGCAAAGTGTGGCAGCTGGCACGACTTTCATTACCTGCACCTTCACCAACGCCAAGACCTTCGTTTATAAGATGAAGAATGCTGCCGACTGGCAGGCGGGCGGTGAATATACCTACACCGTCTCCCTCGCTGCGGCAAAAGACCCGGGATATACCATAGAGGGCAACGGCAGCTACACCGTGACCTCCGCCGATGGTCTGATAAATGTAGCCGAATTAGTGAACGGAGGTAAGACCGACATTAACATTACCCTCGGCAAAAACATTGACCTGACGGGCAAAGGCTGGACGCCGATAGGCACAAACTACGAAAAGCGATACAAGGGTACCTTCGACGGCCGCGGCCATACCATCAAGGGGCTGACCGTTACGACAAATGACCAATTTGTGGGTCTGTTCGGCTATCTCGATAGAGCTGGTACGGTGAAGAACGTGGTGATGGAAGGCATACAGATAACAAGCAATCACGTGTTAATGTCAGGCAATACTGGCGGCGTGGTAGGATATAGCTGGGGCACCATTGAAAACTGCTCGGTGTCGGGCAGCGTCAGCGGCACGAATTGTGTCGGCGGTGTGGTGGGTGGACAACAGAGCAGCGGTTCCATCATCGGATGCAGCTCCTCGGCCACAGTGAAGGGAACGCGCTATGTCGGCGGCGTGGCAGGAGAAAAATGGGGCACCATGACCGCTTGCTATGCCACAGGCAACGTGACCTTAGAAATTAACTCCCCACAGGATCTCTCAGGCGGCGGTGTAGTGGGATTAAACGGAGGAAGCACCGTCCTTGCCTGCTATGCCACGGGCAACGTAAATAGTAAGGGTATAAGCACCGGCAATGTGCATATCGGCGGCTTGTTTGGAGATAACTACACCGCCGTGACCGCCTGCTACTGGAAGAACAATCAGGAACAAGGCATCGGCTACAGTAACAAAGTCACCGAAGCCACGAAGGTGGACGGCTCTGTCGTTACCTGGCAGGAAGCCGTTGATGCCATGAACACTGTCTTGCAGAACGCAGGCTCAAAGTGGCGTTACGAACTTACCGGAGCATTGCCTACCTTGAGGAAGCAGTAAGCCATCGGGCGGGAAAAGTTCTGCCCGTAACGAACATTAACTGAAGTATAATCCCAATAAAGAAAGGAGGACGTGATGGAACACACGGAGAATCCACCATATAGGTTTTGGCATCAAGGCATTGTCAATAATAATACAGACTCCAGTGTAAATAGGGATATTCAGAAAATAGTCAACTAATTATTTGTCAGAGTCATAGAAGTTTTGTAACTTTACACAAAACCCCCGATAAGCCCATCACGGGTTAATTCGGGGGTAAAACTAAAAAAATATGAAGTGAAGATACAAAAAATTTCTGAGATACAGCCAAGCTTACCCATAACAGAGTTCGATTTTCTGCAAAAATACAGAGCAAGTTTTGATAAGAGTGAATTGGGGTACATCCATGCCAATCTTCCACTGAAGGAAATGGCAGAAGGAACAGAAAGAAAGGATTATAATTATGCAAGGCTTTATTCAAAGAATCACATTCTACTTCCGCAACGAAATGACCCATGATGTCGAGATGCGGATAGAGGCAGTGTGCATCGCCCGAGTGATGCTCGCCTGCCTCGCTGTTGTAGGCTGGCAGTTCTATACCTTGCACCGCATAAACCGGGAAGCCGCGGAAAGGGAGGCAGCCCGTTTTGAGAAAATGGAGTATTTTATTGGACTGGCAGACAAGCAAGAGCGACATACGCCGGAAAAAGCAACCCCCAAACTGTCATTCCGGTATCAGAGTCAGAGAAGCCAAAAGACAGTGGAAACAACAGAAAGGAAGCGAATGGATATATTCGATAAAAGAAAGTTGAGGGAAATAGATGAAACGAGAGATCAATAGATTAAAAGTGGTTTTGGCAGAGAAAAAGCGAACCAATCGTTGGCTTGCGGCCCAGTTAGGCAAAAATGAAGCCACCATATCCAGATGGTGTACCAATTCATCCCAACCAACTCTGGAGGAATTAGTTTCAATAGCACAATGCCTGGAAGTTGACACGAAGGATTTGCTTCATCCCATAACGAAACCATAAATCAAGATGCCACCTACTGAAATATGCAGGTGGTATTTTTTTTACCTAAAACGTATGGATTCAATTCATCTATTGTAATAACGCCATTACACAAGACTGCCTGACAGACTGTATGTAGTCAAACAGAATATGCGGATTGACATATTTTCCCTCCTGACGAATGGTAATATGCAAATGTTCCCCGGTACTGCGTCCCGTGTTGCCGGTAATGCCAACATCCTCCCCTGCCCTGACAACCTGTCCCTGTGAGACGGTAATCCGTGAAAGATGGCAGTAGCTGACAGTGAAATTGCCGTGTTGAAGTGTGACATACTTACCGGAAACCCTATCTTGGCCGACGGCAACCACCTTTCCCTGCAACATCGCATATACCTTGGCATTTCGGGCGTGCAGGTCGATACCGTTATGGAACTTCCTTTTCCCGGTAAACGGGTCTTTGCGATAGCCGTATGGCGAATTGACCTTGATATGCGAGAGCGGATAGCATACGCTTAGATAGCGTGCTACCTGCCCTTTCCTTTTTGAGTCCGTACCTGACAACGAAGTGTTGCCGGGTGCGGATTTTTCATTTCCGGGGGATATGGATTCGGGAGTTCCCGTTTTCTCTTTGGGGACATCAACAGTTTTTCCCACCTCGACCTTGTAACGACAGACTGGAGAGAAAACCGTGTTGAATTGTGCATTTGTATGCCCTGCCGACAACAACAAAAATGCGGCAACGGCTATTATGGTTCTATTCATAACCGCAAAAATAGAAACAGTTTTCGGGTTGCACGGAAAGAAGTCCCGACAAACGTCCAAAATATAACATTAAATAAGTTTAGAGTATGATTATTGCACGATAATCATACTCTATACATAAATAATCACAAATAATCAGGCTATTTGCAGTCATAAAAATTGGAGTATGAATAATAGTATATACCTTTGCAGAAGTATAATTAAACTATCATATCAGAGTATGAAACAAGTACGATTTGAATTTGAAGAACTGCCTTACGACACACTGTCGCAGTTCGGACTCAGCCAAGAGATGATTGAAGATTTGCCGATGCACGCATTGGAGGAAATCAGTCATGGCAGGCACTCACCTGTTTTGCCTGTCAAGGTGAACGACGAGAACGGAAACAGCGTTACCGACCGCAGCCGTTTCGCCTTTGTGCGGAAAGAGAGCGGAGAGGTCGATGTCGTATTCTACCCGGTGCTGAAGAAATCCTCGTTGGAGAAATACAGCGAAGAGCAGCAGAAGCAGCTCCGCTCCGGCAAAGTCATCCTTGCCGACACGGTATCGGCAGACGGGCGAAAGACCAAGGTTTTCGTGCAGATAGACATCGAGACCAACCAGGTGATGTCCGTCCCCACGCCCATCATCGCCCGAAACCTACAGGTGCTGACGGAAGAGCTGAAGCTCAGTTCTGCCGAAATCAAGGTGATGCAGCAGGGCGAACCCCTGACATTCGTGATGGAAGACGAACCGGTAACGGTCGGCATCAGCCTGCACGAAAGGGACGGCATCCGTTTCTGCCAGGGCGACGCGAAGAAATGGAGCGAGCAGACCAAAAAAGAATGGGACAAGTACACCTTCGGCTGCTATGGCTGCTGGATTATGGACGACGACGGCAACCTCGACTATGTTCCCGAAGAGCAGTACACCGAAGAGCTTTGGAACGAACAGAAAAAGAGTGCCCAGCGCAATATGGGCGCAGGCCTTCACAAGTAAAACCTCCTAATCACAGTTACAATGGCACAAAACACCTATTATTCCGAAGAGGTTCTCATCGAGATGATGGAGAGCGGAGAGTACGGCTGGCTTGATTACGTCAACCACTTTTCAGCCGAATGGCAGGAAGAATTAGTGGAATACTGCAAAGCGCACTCGTTGGAAATCAACGACAGTGCCGCCGAACGTTTTGTCCACTACAAGAGCGAACAATTGGAAGCCGCTATGGAAAGCGGTGAAGCATAAGTAATACACTATGGCTATACGAACCAATACAAACCCGATGATACCCGACTTGCAGCCCGAAATGCGCCATCTGCTGCTGCGCAACGGTATGCAAGCCCATATCGTGCCTGCCGGTGACGGTTATCAGTTGGTGGTGCAAGGACATGATTCCCCACTGATACGATACCCCATCAGCAGGCAGCAGTTTTTGGCTCTTACCGACTGGGGAACCAACTCCGCCAACAAGAAAGCCTACAAAACCTTTACGGACATCGTGAAGGAGGATTTCGATATGCCGCGCAATTTCGTCCATGCCCGCAATGCCAACGGCCGTGTGGCGATGGGACTGCACGGCTACCGCATCGGCATCGGGGAATACGGCAGGGTCGGCAGGTACGGTATGCCACCCCCATTCTTGGGCTGGACTATGCGGCAACAGGAGGGCTACCACCTGCGCAGGGTCGGCGGTCGGCTGTTCTACGCCGGCACGCCTATGGTAGCGGAACGCCCCGACGGACGTATGAAGCCCGGCGAACTGCAATCGGGCGGCTACGGCTTTTATTACAAGGGACACCGGCGTCCACCGGAGCAGCAGTGGCAGAAACCGCAAGACGTGTTGCGGGACTTGCAGGCGGTCATCACCCCGATGGTGAACAAACCCAGAAGCGAAGAACCTGCCAGACCGTATAAAGAGCTGATAACCTCACCCGTCTATTTCTCCAACGAGAAATGGCAGGAATGTCTTGCATCGCACGGCCTTATCGTGGATGCGGAAGAAAAGACACTGACCGTCCAATCGGAACAGGTCAACGCAGATATGGTCTATGACCTGACAGACGAAGAATTTTCGGCTCTTACCTCAAATTCGATAGAAGAACAGCCGATAGACAAACGCATAGAACTGCTGAATACGATTATCCAAGATGACTTTGCTGATAAAATCACAATGGATTCATTGAATAACAGAGAGCGTATCGGCATCGCCCTTCATCCCGAAGTGGAGCAGGAACTGACCGCACGCCAGCAGCAGGAACAGGAAATACTCCTGCCGTTGGAATCCGGGAACGGCCTTGCCCCACACTCCGCCGAGCAGACCATCCTGCAAGAAGATGAGTATGCGGCAGTGCAACCGCAGGAGGGAGCTTTGATTGACGGGCGTGACCTGCCATACCTGAACGAGAGCAAGGGATGGTATCGCGAGGGAGAACACGGGCGTGAAGTCGAGGTGGAAGCGATAGCCGTGCAACCTGCGGAAGCGGAGGGCACATACAGGATGACCGCCGTGATTGACGGTGAAGCCATCACCCACGAAATCAGCCAAAAGCAGTATGACAAGTTCCTTGCCGTGGATGACTTCCACCGTATGAAGCTCTTCTCGAAGATATTCAGCGAGGTGGATATGAAGACACGTCCCGAAATGAGCACCGGTCTGGGTGCGAAGATATTCGCCGCCCTTGCCGCAGGAGCGGTTGTGGTGTCGGACGTAGCCCACGGTATGCACCACCATTGCCCGGAATTTTACGGGGAACATTTCGGCAACGCCCCACGCCCCTACTTCAAGCCGGGCGTGGACTCTCCGATGGATGTGGCAGCAAGGAACTTCGAGGCACAGATGAACCGCGAAGTGGCAGAGATGCGCAGAGGGTTCTGATGAGAGAGCAGAGAGGCCGGGAAAGGAGACAGAGGGAAAACAGAGAGGAGAAACAAACATGGGATTCAACAAAAAACGAATGACGGATTATGGCAAACGGAGAACTGACATACGATGACTTCCTGCAACGGCTGACCATTCAGGACGTACTGATTGACGCAGGCTATCACCTGAACAAGCGTGACGGCTTGCGCTATCCGTCCTATATCCGCACGGACAGCAACGGCACACGCATCCGGGGCGACAAATTCATCGTGACGGCAAACGGCAAATGCTGTTTCCAGCCCCCGGAGCAGAAGCTGTACAACCTTATCTCCTTCATCAAGGCGTTCCCCGAAAAGTTCGCGGAACACAGGAGCGGTGTGTCTCCCGACAGACTGGTCAACCTTGTCTGCAACAGGCTGCTGAACCAGCCCATCGCAGACAGGCCGTTGCGCATTATCCAGCCCAGACAGAACAGCAATCCGTTCAACCTCAGTGATTACGACATACACCGCTTTGACGTGAAAGACAGGGAGACGCACAAGCGTTTCTATCCCTATTTCAAGAACCGTGGCATTGACATCTTCACACAACGGGCTTTTGCCGACCATTTCTTTTTGGCCACCAGACACAGGACAGACGGACTGTCATACGCCAACCTCGCCTTTCCGCTGGTACTGCCCAAAGACCCGGACAGGATTGTCGGTCTGGAGGAGCGTGGCCGTCCCAAGATGGACGGCAGCGGAAGCTACAAGGGAAAGGCCGAAGGCAGCAACAGCAGCGAAGGCCTATGGATAGCCAATTTCAGCGGAGAACCCTTGTCAAAGGCCGGCGGTGTGGCTTGGTTTGAGAGTGCCTACGATGCGATGTCTTTCTATCAGATACATCGGGAAAGTTTCAAGGACAACCTCGGACTTGCCGGGAAAAGCGTATCGGTCTCCACCGGCGGCACGCCCACCGATATGCAGATACGAGGTATGCTTTCCGTCTCCCCGGACATCAACCACTACCTGTGTTTTGACAACGACAGTGCCGGGCGTATGTTCGTGAAGAAATTCCAAACCATAGCGGAATCCATGCGCATCGACCCCGAACATATAAAGGTGTTCCCCCTGATGCCTTGCTACAAGGACTGGAACGACGCCCTGCTCGGCAAGACCAGCGAGGAATACCTTGACAGCATCAAGGACGCGGTCATCCCGCTTGGTAAAAGAGGGAGTGCAGCCGGGAGCGAAGAAGAACATCCACAATCCAACATCCACAGATAACAGCCATGCAGAACTCTAAGAGATACAGAGAAATCCTGCTCCGACCGCAAACGGCGCAGTTCTTCATCGACGAGCTGCCCCTGTTGCTGCTTTGTCCTGTCGCGTTGGTCTATGGAGGAATGGAGGACGTGCCCCTTGCATCCATCGCCACCCTCTTTGCCGTCCTCCTTTCCCTCTTTTTGACATACTGGCTGGTTTACCTGAAACGCATACGCTACCGTATCGGAAGCGAGCAACTGACAGCCGAGCATGGCGTGTTCCAACGCAACACCGGGTACATCGAGCTGTACCGTGTCGTGGATTTCCACGAGCACCAGACCCTGTTGCAGCAGATTTTCGGATTAAAGACCGTCACCGTCCTGTCGATGGACAAAAGCACGCCCAGACTGGAACTGACCGGCTTGCCCAAACGGACAGCCATCGTGGACATCATCAGGGAACGGGTAGAGTTTAACAAACAACGAAAAGGAATTTATGAAATCACCAACCATTAAGATACTGGCCGTCCTGTCCTGTATGGCGTTGTCCCTTGCGGCAAAGGCGCAGATAGTCTCTACCAATCCATTGGAGTATGTGGCACTGGCAGAGGGCAACGAGGTAATCCTCAGCAAGGTCAGAGACCAGATAGACGGACAGAAAAAGACCGCCCTGCTGCAAAACACCATTGCGGCGGAGTTCGAGCAGATGCGCCAATGGGAAAAGAAATACAACAGTTACCTGAAAACGGCAAGCGGCTTTGCATCCTCCATCAAGGCGTGTACACACCTGTACAACGACGGGGTGAAAATCTTTATCTCGCTCGGCAAGTTGAAGAAAGCCATCGGCGACAATCCACAGGGCATTGTCGCCTCTATGAATATGAACAACCTCTATATCGAGACAGCCACCGAACTGGTGACGGTATTCTCCCTGCTCCGTGATGCCGTGGCCAAGGGCGGCAAGGAGAATATGCTTACAGGAGCGGAACGCAGCCAGACCCTCTGGGCATTGAACGACCAGCTTTCCGCATTTCAAAAGAAACTCAACCTGCTCTACCTGAGCATCCGCACCTATACGATGACGGATGTGTGGAACAACGTCACGGCAGGTATGCTGGACCGGAACAACGGCGAGGTGGCGCAAATGGCGATGCGGAGGTGGCGCAGGGCGGCTACAGTCAGATAAAAACAGAGAGAATACAATGAGACGGACAATCTTCATAACAATCCTCCTGATGTGTATGGGCATAAAAGTCCACGCACAGTTAGACCCTACCCTTACCGGAATGGTTCTCATATACACCGAAAAGGCAAAGAAGACCTTGAAGAACCAGGAGAAAGTCATGCTGCTCCAAACCACCGGCCACATCTGGACAAAGGAAGAGGTGGAAGCCGTCACCGACTTGCAGAGGGAGTTCAACGACTATCTGGATTCGTTCCGTTCGGTTGTCAGCTATGCCGCCCAGATATATGGCTTCTACCACGAGATAATGCACTTGACGGAGAATATGGGCGAGTTCACCGGGCAACTCAAAAACTCTCCGACAAACGCCTTGGCGGTTGCATTGTCCACAAACCGGAATAAAATATACAGAGAATTGACATACAATTCCATAGAGATAATCAATGATATACGGACGGTTTGCCTGTCGGACAACAAGATGACGGAGAAAGAGCGGATGGAAATCGTGTTCGGCATCCGCCCCAAGCTGCAACTGATGAACAAGAAACTGCAACGGCTGTCGATTGCGGTCAAGTACACCTCCATGGGCGATATATGGGCAGAAATCAGCGAAGAGGCACGTCCGAAAGCCAACAAGGTGGAAATCGCCAAATCTGCTATGAGGCGGTGGAAACGGAGTGGCAAAGCAGGAGCATTTTAGAATAACGATTAGATAAAAACAGAAAATATGGGATTTTGGAGTTCATTATTAAAGAATGGCGGTAAAGCCATCGGTGCCACATCCAAAAGTGTAGGTGGTGCCGTATTGCATCCCTCGCAAACATTACGTGGAGCAGGAAGTGCGTTGAAGACAGCCACTGTCGGAGGTGCTGTCGGTTATGTCGGTTGGGAGAAACTGACCACGGACAAGAGCGTGGTGCGTATCGTGAGCGATGCCGTCATAGGCGAGGAAGCCACCAATGCCATCAGCGGTACAGCCAAGTCTGCCGGGGACAAAGTAAGCCAGCTTACCGACAAAGCAGAGCAGACCATGGCCAATGTAAACCAGGCGACAAGCAACCTCTCATCCACTCTCAACGGAGCATCCTCCTTCTTGGGGAATGTTTCCAATGGGAACGGCGGCAATATGCTGGGCAACTTCTTCAGCAACCTTGCAAACGGCAAGGTATCGGGAATGAGCATTGCCGGACTGATTGCCGGAGCGTTTTTGGTATTCGGCCGTTTCGGATGGCTCGGCAAGATTGCCGGTGCCTTCCTGATGATGATGACCATCGGCAATCACGCCAACCTGCTGCAAGAAACCACGGTCGCCAACGCACCCCGACAGACACCCTCCCAACAGGAAGAACAGACCCATAGCGGAGGAATGAGAAGATAACATCCACTAAAAAATATTGCAACAACAATGAAATATACGGAAGAAATGATTTTACAATCCCCAAGCGGCTACTGTATGCCCTTCGAGGAAGATAAGAAAAAAGAAGTAACCTTGTCAAAGGGGTACGGGGAACAGAAAGGTGCCGTAACCGGAGAAACTTTCTTTAATCACGGCATAGACTTTAATGCCAGCCACCGTCCTTTGGCGGCAGTGGCAAGCGGTGTCGTATCGAGCATCGGTACGGACAAGGAACGTGGCGTGTATATTGTCATACGCTACGGTAAATACGAAGTGACCTATGCACATCTTGCCAATATATTCATCCGTTTCGGGCAAAAGGTAAAGGCAGGTCAGACGGTAGCCATCAGCGGAAACGACCTTCACATGGAGGTGGCGTTTGACGGAGAAGAACTGAATCCGATAGAGTTCCTGACCATGCTCTACGGCAATATCCAGGCATTGCGCAAAGCCGGGCACGAAGCCACCCACGAATTTATCCAATTCGACTGTGAGATGAAGACAAGATACGACCGTGACAAGGAAGAAATCGAGGAACTGATGATCCGTTTCCTGCCGGTCTATATGGAAGACCTGTTCCGTGGAGCGTACACCGTACCAGAATATACCGAACAATCGCTGCGGAACGTGTTTGCAGTAGGTGCTACCAAAAATTATTTCTTTGAGACGATGCCGAGCATGGCAAATCCTTTAGGTATCGGCAGCCATGCCCTGCCGTTGGCAAGCAAGGTACAGAATCTCCTGATAGCCGATTTCCTGAATTACCTTGCCCTCAGGCACAATGTCTATCTCTCCACCATGGGCGAGGAAGTAAAAAAAAACTTCAATCCGAGGCCATAGCGAGCAGTGGAATCATTGACCCTTTGGAAGAATTGGAGATTGATGTGCAGAGTTTTGACATTCCAAGAGTCGTGTCCGTCTATTCCGACCGTGCCGGAGTCCGATGGTGGACAAAGGCCTGGTTCAACAACCGGGAGGAAGGCGAACTGTCGGTAGAGATAGACCGGAACAATGCCATCCGTTTCATTCAGGACAGGATAGAAAAGGATGAATGGTTAGAGGAGTTCTTTCCCAAACAGATGGAGATATACCATAACGCCATAGAGCAGACCAAAGAACAGCTTTTGAACCAATTGAATTATTAGAATATGGGCGAAATCAGACATACAGAGCGTTTTGCAGAGATAGAAAGGATATTCGGTGACTACTTCAATTGCCACCTTGCCCCTGTCATGCGTGACACGCAAAGCTATCTCAACCGCAAGCAGGCGGAGGAAATGGCGGAATACTCTACCAGTGCAGCCGGTATTCTCAGTTCGATGGCAACCGCTAATAATCCGATAATCGATCCGTACCAGACACTGAAAATAACAGGCGAATGGAACTCCAAGACCACGGAGGACTATTTGGCAATGGTCAAGGACAAAATTTCCGGCAACAAGGATATGCAGACCGACCTGGCGATGATGGCCGGCGAATGGCGTTCCGCTGTAATAGAAGAAATTGGCAGGGAGCGTTATGACACGTTATCCGGACAATTAGGATGCGACCTTGCCTACGCCTACACGGATTACCGTATGGAGCAACTGATGATAGACAGGTTGGTCCGGGAACGTATGCCCAAATCATCGGCAGACTACATCATCCGCAAAGCCGCGCAGAATACGCTGTTAGGCTTGTCTGCGACACTGGGCCAATCACCGCTTGCCGCCGAGATCGAGCAACGTGGCGAAGCGGCCTACAAACCTTCCAAATTAGAAAAAGGGACAAGCCGTGTCATCGGTGCAGGGATTGACGCCCTCTCTTTAGGCAGTGTGGGCAGTTGGACGAGCTTCGCAAAGTTTGTCGGGGTGGATCTGGCTTTTTCCGCATTGGTACCTTCCCAAGACAATAAAGGAAACGGGCAATCGGTGGAGGAATGTATCAGTAAAGGCGTGTTTGGAAGCGAAGCCAACGTCTTTACGGATTTCCGCAAACAAGCCAGGAGCATACAGAAGGATGAGAATCCGTACATCATCGCTACCAATGAGCGACTGTTCAAGAAGATTCCCATCGAAACTTTTGATTTTACGAAATGGATGAGTGAGCATACGATAACAAGCAAGCCCATGTGGAGTTTGGCTGACGAAAAGAAAAACGAGGAACGGTATAAGAATGTGCCTTTGGTGATTATGCCGGAATACCGGGAAGCCTATCTGCAAAATTCAGTGCAGAAACAAGGCAAGAAAGCAGAAAAACCGACATCTGCCGAAGTTACACAGCAGAAAGAGATTGGTGCTGACGAACAGATTTTATCCCTGCAGGCTGACCATGAAAAAATATCGCAGCAACCGTATTCGGAAGCAGTTACACAAGAAGAACAAGGACAACAAGCGGTACAATCCGACACCCGCACCAACGAAAACGGCTGGAACGGACTGTTCTCATCCTTGGGATTGAACGGTATGGGTGATATAGGCAGAAACTTAGGCTATGTATTCTCCACGCTGCCCGACATCCTGGTGGGGATGTTTACAGGCAGAACGAAATCTTTGGATATAGGAGACAACATCGTACCTATGGCAAGCGTCTTAGCCGGCTTGTTTGTCAAGAACCCCGTCCTAAAAATACTGATGATTGGATTGGGCGGTGCCAACCTGTTGAACAAAGCAGGACATGAAGCCATTGACTGGAAACGGAATGAGGGTAACAGCAGGCCTGTATCGGAAAACAGACCTGTACAATACCGAAGCTATCCGGATGAACCGCTCAATCCGCGCATCTCCAATCCGATATTGAAAGGCAACAACCTGATAGCAACAATAGACCGTGTACCCTGTACCATCCAGCTACCCGAAAAGGTAACAGCCGCGTACCACGCAGGAGACTTGCCTCTCAACACCCTTGCCAACGCCATTCTCGCCAAGAGCGACCAGACCAGGGCGATGATGGAGCGCAACTTTGAGAATGGAGAACGGGAGACCATTATAAGAACCAGAGGAATACAATAAAAGACAAACATATATGAAAGAGAAATCACAGTTTGAGAAAAACGCTGCGGACAAGCAGGTCGAATTGCTTTCCGAAGCATTGAACGGTGCGGTCGGTGCCGGCGGCCATTGGCTCAACGCCACGGGCAAAGGATATCCGAAGTTTTATCCGAAAGGAGTTGCGGTCAGTCCGTTCAACGCCCTGTTCATGGCATTGCATTCGGACAAGACCGGAAGCAAGACCAACCTCTTCACCTTATACAGCGAAGCCAAGGCACGGGGAGAGTCTGTCCGGGAACACGAGAAAGGTGTGCCCTTCTTGTTCTACAACTGGAACAAGTATGTAAACCGGAACAATCCCAATGACATCATTTCAAGAAACGACTACCAACAACTGCCTCTTGAAGAGAGGAACCGGTACAAGGGCATACACAACAGGGAGATTCGCACACTGTTCACCATAGACCAGACCCTACTGCCCCTTGTTGACAAGAATGTATATGAGACCCTTGTACAGAAACACGGCAATAGTGTGGAGCAGGGATTCGGTGAAAAGGAGCTGCGTGAATTGCGCCCTCGCTTCAATGTCTTTGTGCAAGCCATTTCCAAAAACATGGTGCCCATCCGCACGGACGGAAGCGGCGTGGCACATTATGACAGTCAAAAGGATGCGATTTACATTCCCCGTCAGAAGGATTTTGAACATTATACCGACTATGCACAAGAGTCCTTGCGGCAAATCATAGCGGCTACCGGACACCAGCAACGCCTTGCCCGTGAAGGCATGGTGATGAAAAACGGAGTGCCACCCACCGAGGATGCCGTCAAGCAGGAACATCTTATCTCCGAAATCGCTTCGGGTATCAAGATGCTGGAAATGGGACTGCCTGCCCGGTTGTCGGAAACAAGCCTCAAGCTGGTGGAGTATTGGAACCGGGAACTGAAAGAGAACCCCCACCTGATAGATGCCGTCGAGAGTGACGTCAACAATGCGCTGGAGGTCATACGCAAGGCGGAGTGCGGCGAGAAAATAGAATACGCCACCTATCGCAACCACCGCCAGACAGAGCGGATGCAGGAGCAGATGCCCAAACATTTCTTTGTAGCGGATGAGATAAGAAAACACCCCGACAAGGAGAACAAGACCATCGTCCTGGTCATTGACAGGCAAGGCAAGAGTGCCGACGTAATTCTGCCGGCCGGGGCATCCTTGGAGGTGAACAACGAAATTAAGGGAATGAACAAGCAGCGCATACAGACCGCCCTGGAGAAAAACGGCATAGAGAACGTGCGTTTCTATAACCTAGACGGAGCCTTGGGCTACCGTCCCGATGACCGTTACTTCGCCGAGAAGCAGATAGAGGTGGCACGGCTGAAGAACTGGGCGTTGGAGACGCTCTCCACCATCGACGCCACTCCTGCGGTGAAGCAAGCCGACGAACCGGGCTTCGAGCAGGTTCAGATGGTGCAGGACGACAAGAACCGCTGGGCGTTGTTCATCAAGCCGGAAGGGAAAGGCGGTTACAGCGTCTATCCCGAAAAGGATGACCTGAACCGTTTCTTCACCACCCTCAAGCAGTCGCTGGACAACATCGACAAGGTGCGTGGCGAACTGGCAAGGAAATACTATACTCTCGCCGAAAGCAAACCCGACCTGAAGGTGGATCTGTTTCATACGGCTGACGAGCGCATCGACTTGAACCGCATACAGCGCGTGGCTGTGTTCAAGACCAAGAACGGGGCGATACTGTGCGCCCCCACCATCGACGACCAACGGCTGCAACCCCGAAGCGTCACACCCCAGCAATGGCAGCGGATGTGGATTGCGGAGGACAGGAACGGCTTCAAGCAACATCTGGCAGCCACACTCTTTGCGGACATACTGGACAAAGACCGGTCGCAAGAGCAGACATCTTCCGAAAAGCTGGGGGAAGAAATCGAAAAGGAAGTCAGCCAAAAAGAGGAAATCAAACCGGAGCAGCCCAAGGAAGAAGTTGAAGAACAGGAAGAAAACTCGCGGGGTATGCGCCGATAAACATATAATACAATGAGCAAGAACAAGCAATATGCAGAGAAGTACGTCGAATTTGCGATGGAACAGATGCGCAAATACGGTATTCCCGCTTCCGTGACCCTGGCACAGGGCATACTGGAGAGCAGCAACGGACAAAGCCGTCTGGCCCTTAACGAGAACAACCATTTCGGCATCAAAGCCACTCCGCAGTGGATAGCGCAAGGCGGCAGGTACGGGTTATATACCGATGACAAGCCCAACGAGAAGTTTTGCAGTTATGACAGTGTGGGTGATTCTTACGAACACCACTCCAGATTTCTGGTAGAGAACAAGCGGTATGACAGATGTTTCGCCTTGGCTCCCGATGACTATAAGGGCTGGACGGAAGGGCTTGCCAAGGCAGGATATGCAAGCGGCAGCAATTATGCCGGGAGCCTGCAAAAAATCATCGAGGTCAACGGATTGCAGAAGTACGACCGGATGGTAATGACTGAAATGAAAACGCAGGGACTGGAAATCGGGCAGGAAAAGATTGCCGATAAGGAAGCATATTCATTCCCTGTGGAGCGTGCGGAATTTATGTTTATCACCTCTCCATTCGGTATGCGTACCGACCCGATGGATGCCGGCAAGCAACAGATGCACAAGGGCATCGACATCCGCTGCAAGGGAGATGCGGTACTGGCGACTGAGAACAACGGCAAGGTGGTGGCCGTCAACCACAACGCAAATACCGCCGGAGGGAAGTCCGTCACCATCGAATACCCAAGGAGTGACGGGAGCAAGGTGCAGAACACCTATATGCACCTGTCTTCTGTCGATGTCAAGGTGGGCGATACCGTCCAAGCCAGACAGGAAGTCGGTGTTTCAGGGAATACCGGGACACGGGCTACCGGCGAGCACCTGCATTTCGGGGTGACATTAGTTTCAGCGGATGGGCAGAAGCGGGATATGGATCCGGCTGTTTATCTGGCTGAGATTGCCGAAAAAGGCAATATCCGGCTGCAAGCTCTGCATAACGGGAATGACCTGCTGGCAAAATACAAGACGGAGGCAGTGGCCACTCCACAAGAAAGCAAGGCTCAAAGCCCTGAAGACTGGATGAAAAAGCTGCTCTCTTCGGAGGACAGCGGTGTCGGATTATCGGGAACCAACGACCCGATTATGGATATGGTGGTCAAAGCCTTTTCTTCGCTGATGATGCTGGCAGTAGTCATTGACAGCAAGGATGAAGAGGAACAGATAAGTGCCGTTTCCAAAATGGCCGATGAACGGAAAGTGGATTTGACCCCACTTTTGCCACACATGAAAACCTGCGCTCTCGTGGTTGGAGAGAACAACAAAGCCGTATTGCAGGCAGACAACGGCTCCATCCAATTCTCACGGGAGTTGAGTGCCAATGAACTGAGCCGCCTGTCTGCCACGCTGAACAGTCCGGGACTCTCGGAAGAAAGCAAGCGTATGCGTGTGGCCGGAATGGTCAATGCCCTAGTGCTGTCGCAACAGGCTTCACAGAACTTCGAGCAGGAAATGTCGGAACAACAGAGCCGGGAGGAACAAATCAAGAGATAATGAAACGCGTGATGATGGAAATAGGATTGTTATTTGTCGGGCTGTCTATGGCAACACTGCACACTCTCGTATGCTACAAGCTGTTCGGCTTGGTGGCGACACTCGTGATCATAGGGGTGCAGGTCGTCATCGCCATCGGGATAGCCTGGATTAAAATCCGTGCGCCCGACTAAGACTGTTGCACAGGCAAGAGGTTCACATTTAACAAGATATTCCGGTCAAATGGTCTTGGTAAAATAAAACTACAAGCAATATGATAAAGTGTAATGTAACAGTGTGCGGTACAATCAGCCGTGTGGCTACTGTCCGCACCAACAGCGAGAATAAAGTGTTCACGGCTTTTGCCGTAAATTGTGTGGTTCCTGCCAAAAACGGCATCAACAAAACCGTAGAAATCTCCGTCGCCAAAGATGGAGAGGATAACGAACTGAAGAATTGTGTCTTGGGACAACGGGTAAATGTGTCGGGCACGCTGACTTTCAAGAAACGTGGGGACAACCTCTATTTCAATCTGTCAGCTTCGGAGGTCACTCTTTCGGCTTCCAATGAAGATTCCATCAAGGGGGAAATGCACTTTCGGGGAAAGACGGGAAAAAACATTGAAGAGAAGACCGACAAGAAAGGCAAGGACTTTTTACAGTTCTCAGGCTTTTCCGCAGAGAAAGTCAATGACGGCTTCGAATACCTGTGGGTACGGTTCTTTGGCTTTGACTGCAAACGTGAAGAGTGGCTGCAACCCCAGACAGACATCAAGGTCAAAGGCGACATGGAGCTGTCCGTCTATAACGACAAGTTGAACCTTTCCTGCAAGATTTCCGAGATGTCGGTGTATGTCAAGCCTCCGTATACCCCCAATAACTGACAGGTATGGCCGGTTACAAGAAATATAACAACGATGGCCCTTCCGCAGAAGACAAGGCTCTTGACCTTTTTGCGGAAATGATGATCGAGCGCATCGAGACCATCAGCAAAGACTGGTCGAAGCCGTGGATTACCGAAGGAAGTTTAGGGTGGCCGAAGAACCTGTCCGGGCGTGAGTACAATGGGATGAACGCGCTGATGTTGCTTCTCCACTGCGAGAAGAACGGATATAAGATTCCTCGTTTCTGCACCTTTGACTGTGTGCAGCGGTTGAACAAGCCGACTGAAAAGCAGGCTAAAGAGGGTGTGGAACTGCCGAGGGTTGCCGTCAACCGTGGTGAAAAATCGTTCCCGGTCATGCTTACCACCTTTACCTGCATCCATAAGGAGACCAAAGAGAAAATCAAGTATGACGATTACAAAAGGCTCTCCGACGAAGAGAAGAAGATGTACAACGTATATCCGAAGATGCAGGTCTTTCGGGTCTTCAACGTGTCCCAGACCAATCTTCAAGAAGCCCGTCCGGAGCTTTGGAACAAGCTGGCGAATGGGGATGCCGTAAAATTGGACGAGAGCGAGAAGATGTCTTTTGAACCGATGGATGTGATGATCCGTGATAACCGCTGGATTTGTCCCATCAAGCCGATGCACCAAGACAAAGCCTACTTCTCCATTACCAAAAACGAGATTGTGGTTCCTGAAAAGGCACAGTTCAAGGACGGGGAATCGTACTACGGCACGCTTTGGCATGAAATGACCCACAGCACAGGTATCGAGGGGCAGCTTGACCGCATCAAGCCCACCGCTTTCGGTTCGGACGAATATGCCCGTGAAGAATTAGTGGCTGAATTAGGCAGCGCATTGGTGGCACAGCGTTACGGTATGAGCAAGGCTCTGAAAGAAGAGAGTTGCGCCTATCTGAAATCGTGGCTGGAGCAACTGAAAGAGTCTCCGCAATTTATCAAGACCACGCTCTTGGATGTGAAAAAGGCGACTTCGTTGGTTACGCAAAACGTGGATAAGATTGCGGAAGAATTGGAAAAGGGGAAAAAGGAAGAGCAGGACAACAAGCAGGGAATGAAAGTTGAACAACCTGCATCCGGCGAAAAAGTTTTCTATTCTTCCGTTGCCTACCTACAATCAACCGATGACACTTCCCGGCTGGACGAATTTCGGGACAAGGGTGATTATGAAGGATTGCTCCAAGCTGCCAAAGAGTATTATGACGGGAACGGTATCAATGAGCAATATACCTTTGCCTCTCCTCTCCAGAACAAGGGTGATGACCTGTTGATTGAAGACAAGGATTTTGCCGTGGTCTATAACAACAGCGTGGGTGACACATACGAGGTGATGCTGAAATATTCGGAACAGGAAATCCGTGACCATATTACCAGATATGGAACCCGTCTGGCAAGCGATGACATCAAAGAGGTGGCAAAGGATATGGTGGCAGAACAGTTCCAGGCTATAACGAAACAGCGAATACCTGTCTTTGAAATGCCGAGCGGAGATATTCTCTATGCCGGGTATAACAGGGATGCCGACACGCTTGATGTCGGTACGGTGGTCAATGCCGGTCTTGTTCCCAACCATCAGTTCCCCTACGACCACGACAATTCTCTCGAATCCAACCTGAAATCCGTCCATTCGGAATTAAGTCAGATGGAACAGTATCAGGAGGAAGAGGTGGAATATAGCGGTTGTATGCACCGATGACTATAATGGGGCGTTTGCGTATTTCAATCCAACCGTAGGGAGGTTGTTCTCCTTGCGGTTGGATTGCTTTTATGTTCGATGTTATTCTGTTATCTCACAGAAAAGTAGTACCTTTGCGGTGTGAAAGTGCCGGTAATGACTCTAAGGTTCATTGCCAACACTGTAAAATGGGAAATAAGAGGTTGGGCATTTCGCTGCTCAACCTTGTTTTTTAAAGGTAGTAATAGATAAATATTCACCTTTTAATTGCAAAATATCGGCACTATTCTGAATCAGTGCCGAAAATTTGTTATCCTTGGACAGGATAAGAAATTTTGCGTATCTGTCTGAATGATAGTGCAGAATAAAGAGAAAGAGAATTGTTGGTAACGATTTTGCGACCGTGTAACTGCGCTGAATTGCTGCGCTTTGCGTATCGAAGAACGGCTATCTTTTTAGCCAGCCAGACGAACGGCTGTCCGTAGCGGAACGTAAATACGTCCATTTGGAAAACACAAACGGGAAATTGGGCAAATATGAAATTGCCACCGGAAAAATCATCGCAAAGCAATAAAGTCTATTTTTCAGTTCTCCGGCTATAACGAAGCCGTAGAGACATAGAATCTGTTTACATTTTTTATGTTTATGGCAGCCAGCTGCACCATCGCTTTGTGTATGTTCGCCGCATATTCATAATCAATGGTCAGTCTCCTGTAGTTTTCGAACCAAGCAAACGTTCTCTCTACGACTCATCTTTTAGGTAGCGGCGAAAATCCAGAATCCTGCTCGCCTGTCCTGAGAACCACTTTAAGGTTGTATCTCACAGTCTTTTTTGCGGCCTTTCATCTTCTTGTTACCGTCAATACCTTTCTGGCCATCAGTGTGATGCTATGTCTTCACACTCCTCGAATCGATGATACCGACACTCGGCACAGCCTTACGTCCGGATCTCTTACGGACTTTGCCTCGCAGGAAATCAAACAATTCCTCTATCAGACTTTCCATCTTCCACTTATTGAAGTAATGATACACACTTTGCCATGGGGCAAAGTCATGGGGCCACATCCGCCATTGTACACCTGATTTTATCACGTACATTATGCCATCGAATATGTCGCGGATTAAATATTTTCGGAATCTTTCTTTGGGGGCTAACATATTTTTTATAACTTGCCACTGATTATCGGTAAGGTTAGTTGAACATTTCGTCATAACTGAATGTCGTAACTATTCAGCGATAGACATCGTTGTTAATGACGGTTTTAAGAAGTAATTGGTGTCACATTGAAAGTGTTAGATAGAATATACAAACAAAAAGAAAGTAGGCATATCATTTTTTGCTTATTTTACTCCAATCATTAGTAGATACCATCGCTCAAAACAGCTGATTATCAATTGTATTTGACCGCTGAATAGTTACTGAATGTCCTTTAAATCATAAAGTTATGTAAAACTGTCTCTTATACACATCTGACGCTGCC